>Ga0070741_10001136_pt1 | contig 84629 bp, 67 predicted proteins | sample Coa_R1_4_FD_66440 | JGI IMG/M metagenome (GOLD analysis project Ga0070741, IMG submission 66440) | Surface soil microbial communities from Centralia Pennsylvania, which are recovering from an underground coalmine fire - Coalmine... | ecosystem: Environmental > Terrestrial > Soil > Unclassified ... | reverse complement strand
AGACACCGAGCTTCGTCCTAACACAGTCCCTCCCGACACCCGTGTTTAAAATCGAGGATGGCGCCAAGGCGATCAAGGTCTCCACCCGCAGACTTCAGGTCTACGTGGACCGCGAGTCGGGCGCGTTGGCTTTTCTCGACGCCTTCGGCCGCGTCCTTCTCCGCGAACCCCTCACCGGCGCGCGCAAGCTCACACCGACGCAGGTCGGCCCCGACAAGACGTTCACCGTCGAGCAGGTTTTCCAATCCCCTCCCGACGAGTTTCTCTACGGACTCGGCCAGTTTCAGGATGGCATCTGGAACTGGCGCGGCATCCCGCTTGAACTTCGGCAGTTGAACACCCAGATCGCCGTCCCGATGCTGATTTCCAGCAAGGGCTATGGCCTTCTCTGGGACAACGCCTCGCTCACCGACTTCAATCCGGCCGACCAGGAAATCGCCCTCAATGGCGGCAATGCGGCGGACACCGGGGGCAAGAAGCCCAATGCGACCGAGGACCTTGCCAAAACGCCGATGGACCTCAGCAAAATCGGCCAGAAGACCGGCACTTTCACCACCGGCGAAGCCGGCGAATATGTCTTCCTCGCCAAGGACGGCGATCGCAGCGGCGATTTCGCCATTCTGATTGACGGAAAACAGGTGGCCGGAGTGACGAACATGTGGACGCCCCGCGCCCTCAGCACGAAGGTCAAGCTGCCCGCGCGCACCACCGTCGCCGTCGCCCTGCGCGGCGGCGGCAGGGACGTGAAACTTTTCGCCCGCCCGCTTGGCGACACCACGACCTTCCGGGCCCAGATGGGCGAGGCCATCGACTATACCTTTTTCTACGGCCCGTCCCTCGATGCGATCGTGGCCGGATACCGCAAGGCCACCGGCGAAGCGCCGATGTGGCCGAAGTGGGCCTATGGCTTCTGGCAATGCCGCGAACGTTACTCCAGTCAGCAGCAGATCCTCGACACGGTCGCCGAGTTCCGCAAGCGCGGCATCCCGATGGATCTGATCGTGCAGGACTGGCAATACTGGGGCCCGCATGGCTGGGGCGCCTACGAATGGGACGAAAAAAAATATCCCGATCCCGCCACCCTGCTGAACGATCTCCACGAACAGAACACGAAGTTCATGATCTCCGTCTGGTGCAATCCCCACGGCAAAGCCGGCGACGATTTGAGAAAGAACAATCTACTCATCGGCGATTGGATCGATGTGTTCAGCCGGCAAGGTCGCGATCTCCGCTGGAAATACATCAACGAGGCGTTCTACCAGCACGGCGCCGATGGCTGGTGGGCCGACGCCTCTGAGCCCGGTGACGACGGCAACAGCCTCGCCGGCAGGCAGACCAGCGCCGGCCCCGGTTCCTTCCTGCGCAATTCGTATCCGCTCTTCGCCAGCCAGTCGCTCTACGAGGGGCAGCTTTCTAGCAATCCCGACAAACGCGTCTGCACTCTCACCCGCTCCGCCTATCCCGGCATGCAGCGCTACGCCGCCGCCGCCTGGTCGGGCGACATCAAGGGCGACTGGATCACGCTCAAGCGCCAAATCCCCGCCGGCCTGAACTTCAGCATCACCGGCATCCCTTATTGGACCACGGACTGTGGCGGGTTCTTTCACCCGAAGGACCAATACAAAGACGCCGACTACAACGAACTCCTCACGCGTTGGTTTCAGTGGAGCACCTTCTGCCCCATCCTTCGCATCCACGGTTTCGGCACCGAGACCGAAATGTGGAAGTGGCTCCCCGAGACTCAAAAGCTCCTCCTGGCCTACAACGAACTCCGCTACCGCATGCTGCCCTACAACTACTCGGTGGCGTGGAAGGTCACGAGCGAGGGTTACACCATCCTGCGCCCGCTCGCGATGGACTTCCCGCAGGACCCGCGGGCGCTCGCCCTCTCCGACTCCTATATGTTCGGCCCGGCCTTCCTCGTCACGCCGGTTACCGACCCTGTGAGCAAGACCTCGGGAACCCGCAAGGTTTACCTTCCGGCCGGCACGGATTGGATCAACTTCTGGACCGGCGAGAAGCTCGCCGGCGGGCGCGAGATCACCACGCCCGCGCCGCTCGAAACCCTGCCGCTCTTCGTGCGCGCCGGCTCCATCGTGCCCATGGGCCCGGTGGTGCAATACGCCACCGAAAAGCCCGACGCGCCCTACGAGATCCGCGTGTATCCCGGCGCTAACGGACGTTTCACCATCTACGAGGACGACAACGAAACCTACGCCTACAAAAAGGGCGCTCACGCCACCATCCCGCTCACGTGGGATGACCAGCGCCAGGAGCTCACCATCGGCGCACGCGTCGGCGGATTCCGCGGCCTCGTTCGCGAGCGCCTTTACCGCGTCGTCTTCGTTAAACCCGGCCGCGGCATCGGTGCGCTGAACTCCGATCTGGTCGATGTCGAGGTGCGCTACACCGGCACTGCGATCACCATTCCCGCCCGCCGCCAATAATCTCATAATTCTGAGACTCTAAAAATCTCCGCCCCGCCGGGATCCGGCGCCTTCGACATCCGCGAAACCGCCTAAGATGCGTCAAGAGGGATTGTTAACCGTCACCAAATCGTCACATGCACTGCATGGCTGCACACCGTTCGTGGCGGGCTCGCCGGATGTTGTGTGGGGGCTGACAACTGCTTCGCCGAGCCCGACGATTCAATCTCCGGGCTTCGCACCGCAATCGTCGAGCCCGACGAAGCATTCCACGGGCTTGACAACGCAATCCACGGGCTTAGCACTTGGGGAAAACAAGCTCCACATTTGAGAAAGCAAGCTCCACACTTGAGAAGTCGGGCTTCGCACCTGACGAATCGAGTTCAACAATTGAAAAAACGAGCCCGGCAGTCGAAGCGGCGGCTCGGTTTTGTGCATCAGCATGACTAGCCGCGTGCAAATTCCCAACGGATTGCGAAAGGTATGTCTCTTGGTGGCAGTTTCGGCAGCCGTTTCATGCCTGGAGTGGAGGGTGCAAGCCTACACCCATCCCTGCATTCCGAATACTCTCGAAGAGCTGGCTACTATCAAGGCCAACCTTAATCAGGAGCCTTGGAAGTCCGGCTACGCCGCGCTCGCGGGCGCGAGCACTTCCCAGCTCTCCTGGCCCATGGAAGGCCCGTTCACAAACGTCAGCCGCACCCCTGACGTCAATCTCACCCACTGGAAGAACGACATGACCGCCGTGTATAATCTCGCGCGGATGTGGTATTTCACCGGCAACAAGCATTCCCGGGTCGAAATCTTTGAAACATGCAAAACCATAAACACATTCTCACTCTCATCGGCGCCCTCGCTGCGTCCCTTGTCTCATCTTTGATAGCCGCTCCCGTCGCGCAGACGCCGGAATAGTTACGGCTTGTTTTGGCGGGAGGGTAACCGAGGAACAGGCGCTCGCGAATGCGCACGATTAAAGGAGCGCTTGCTCTCGCATAGATGGAACGGCTGTCGTAATCGACTTTCGCTGGTATGACTCGGTTTCCGCTTAACCACGGACATTTAAACAAAGAACCGCGCACTTAAATGGTAGAAACCATGCGGCGTAGTTGTGCTAGAATTTGTGCTAGAATAAGGAGTGGTTTACCCATCCCTCGCAACATACGCAATTTGTGCTAATCGGCTAAATTACTCTAGAAAACAATGCCTGAGTGAAATGGCAAGCAGCGGAAAGAAATCCAAGAATTTAAAATCCTAAGTCTGGCGCGTCTGCCAATTTCGCCACCCCGGCATTGTGAATGTCTTTACTTTTTCGCCGTGCAACGCCTAGCGACGCCGGCAGAGGTGCATTTGCGTAGAGTAACAGAACAACATGAGCCGGGAAAATTCATAACCATGCGTGACACTAATCGCAAGCGTATCCGTGGACTTTTAGCGCGGACAATACTACCTGCGACTGCCGGCTAAACACGTTTTTTTCCAACCGACTATGGCTTCTCTTCGCGCGTGTTCGCGGCGCTTGAGCAGAAGAATCGGAGGAAGTAGCTTCCGTTATGAATTTCTGGGTCAAGATCATGCTCGTGCTGGTGGTGGTGTGGCTCGTTGCTGGCGGAGCCATTTTCTGGGCGCGAAGCGCGAGGCCGACGGCGCGATCGATCACGGCTTACGTGGACAAAAATGATCTCTCGTCGTTGAGCGGCCCGGCTCGCAGAGCAGTCATTGAACGATTGGCGGGAATGCTGAACCGCGTGAGCATTGAAGAGCGCGAGGAGCTGCGCCGCAACCGCGTGACGGAACGATTCTTTCGCTCGCTCACACCCGGGGAGCAGGGGACATTTCTGGATATGACGCTGCCAGCCGGGTTTAAACAGATGATGGAGTCGTTTAACAAAATGGACCCAGTGAAACGCAAGGAATTCGTCAATCGTGCGCTTGAGGAAATGAAAAAGCACGAGGGCGAAGAACCGCCGCGCAACATGGACGACGCCAACGTGCAGCGCATGATCAACCAAGGTATGAAATCCTTCTACAGCGAAGCGAGCGCGGAAACAAAACTCGATCTCGCGCCGTTGATCGAGCAGATGCAACGCAACCTGCAATCACCGCGATGACTCTATGGAATTACGATGACGAAACTAATGCGTTCTCGCTGCTCGAGTTGTTGGTTGTGATCGCAATTATTGCTGTGCTGGCCGCGATTTCGATACCGATGACGAAGCGCGCGATTGAAAGTGGACGCGCGGCGGGGTGCGTCTCGAACTTGCGGCAGATCGGCGTTGCGCTGAATCTTTACCTGGCCGAACACAACGCGACCATGCCGGTGCTCGATGCGGGAAGACGGGAAAGGAGCGAGGACCGGCCGGTGATTGATAACACGCTGGATAAATACGCCGGCGACAGCCGCGTGTTTGCGTGTCCATCCGACTCACAAGGGATCGCATCTGCATCGGGCACGAGTTATTACTGGAACGTGGCACTCAATGGCCAGGCGCTCGCCAGCCTGCATTTTCTTTTCACCGAAGAGGCGAGCCGGATTCCGGTGATTTCGGACAAGCAGGGATTCCATCCATACACCGAGGACAAGGTGAACCTGCTCTACGCCGACGGTCATGCTACTAAAGACATTCGCTTTTTCACCAACGGCCAATGATCCGTCTGAATAACCTAAGCAAAAACTTCCGTGGCCGCCCCGCACTCATCGATCTTTCTCTTGAAATTGCGCGGGGCGAAATCTTTGGTTTGCTGGGGCACAACGGTGCAGGCAAAAGCACGACGTTTGGTCTGATCCTCGGCCAGCTTTATCCAACCGCAGGCGAGGCATTCATTCGCGACATTTCCGTGCAGCGGGATCGAATGAAAGCGCTCAAAGGTGTAGGCGCGATTTTTGAGACACCGGGATTTTACGATTACCTGAGCGGCTGGAATAACCTGCGCATTTTCACGAGCTATTCAGGCCAGGTCAAAGATGCGGAAATTACGGAGACGGTGAAGTTCGTCGGGCTGGAGAACCGCATCCACGATCCGGTGCGTGTTTACAGCCACGGAATGCGCCAGCGGCTTGCGCTCGCCCAGGCGTTGTTGCCGCGACCTGACGTGGTGCTGCTTGACGAGCCTGCGGAAGGACTCGATCCGGAAGGCATTCACGAAATGCGGCAACTCATTTTGCAGCTCAACAGCGAGCACGGAATGACAGTGCTGCTATCATCGCACCTGCTTTCGGAGGTCGAGCAGCTATGCGACCGGATCGCGATCCTGAACAGCGGCCGGCTTGTTTTTCAAGGACGCTGGAGCGAGTTGGCGAAAAATGAAAATCGATTTCGAATCAAGGTGGACGACTGGCAGGCTGCCATATCGGTCATTGAAAAATGTGGGGCTGCGATTCTCGACACGGGCATTGTGCAGCCGCGCGGGGAGATAGCTGATGTCGTTGCGGCGCTTGTGCTGGCGGGTCGCCGGGTTTACGCCGTCGAGCCGTTAAAGCAATCGCTCGAAGAACTTTACCTCGGAGCGGTCGCAGCGGAATGAGTTCGCTGTTCCGGCTCCAGTTGGGGCACGAGTTGCGAAAGTTGTTTGCGCGTAAACGCACTTACATAGGGTTTGGCGCGTTTGTGCTGGTCGAGGCATTGGTGTTGTTTCTCGTAAATCTGCCGAAGCCGCGCTCGCATTTTCGACGGCTCATCGAGCAGAATGGCTATGGCTTCGATGAGTATTTTTCCGGTCTCACACTGGCATTGTTGATGGTGATGTGGACAACGTTTTTGCTCGGCGCGCTTTATTTGGCGCTTGTAGCCGGCGATGTGGTTTCGAAGGAAGTCGAGGAAGGCACGCTACGGATGATACTCTGCCGCCCGGTATCGCGGGCACGAATCGTGGCGCTGAAATACCTGGCGTGCATTGTTTACACGTTCGTTCTCGTCTTGTTCATCGGCCTGAGCGCGCTGGCCGCGGGCATCGCTTATCGCGGTTTCGGCGGACTGTTTGTCTTTGCGCCGATGGAACACATCGTCGCGCTTCACGCGGCCTGGCCGGGACTGGAACGTTACTTGGGAGCACTGGCGTTGCTGGCACTTAGTCTTACAAGCGTAACAAGCCTCGGGTTGATGCTCTCATGTTTCAACATGAAGCCGGCCGCGGCGACGATCGTCACGCTCTCAGTGATCTTTCTGGACTCGATTTTTCGGAACATTCCATATTTCGAGAGCCTGCAGCCGTGGTTCATCACTACGCACATGGGTGCCTGGCTTCATGTATTCACGCCATTCATTCCCTGGAGCCGGCTATGTGAAGACTACGCGTATCTCCTCGCACTCGATGCTACATTTGTCATCGTCGGCTTCGCTGCATTTCAACGGCGCGATTTCAAGGCTTAATGATTCCCTGTGTGCCTCGACGCGTCTCAATTTGCGCTGAGCGCAATCAAAGCGTTTGCGCGATGTGTTGACCGGCGATCCAGCCGGTTGTCCATGCAGATTGAAAATTGAAGCCGCCGGTGATGCCGTCAATGTCGAGCACTTCGCCCGCGAAGTAGAGTCGCGGCTGGATTCGGCTTTGCATCGTTTTGAAATCAACTTCGCGCAGCGAAACGCCGCCGCACGTGACAAATTCCTCCTTGTTCAAGCTCTTGCCGCGCACCGCGAACTCCGTCCTGCAAAGCATTCGCGCGAGAGCGTGCGCACCGTCGCGCGTGAGCGTGTTCCAGCGTGCATCAGATGCGATACCGCTTGCGGCGATCAATTTCTCCCAAAGTCGCACAGGCAGCTTTGCAACCGGGGCGTTAACGAGCTGGCGAGTGGGCATGGCAGTGCGGCGCTGCTGGAACTCGGTGAGGAGTTGTTGCTCCGTCACATCGGGCAGCCACGCGATGCGCAACGGAAATTCGTAACCGCACTCATGCAGCTCACGCGCTCCCCACGCGGAGAGTCGCAGAATCGCCGGGCCGCTCACGCCGGTGTGCGTCACGAGCAACGGCCCGCGTTCGCGCAACTTCGTGCCGGGGATGCCCGCCTCGACTGGATCCACGCTGATGCCGGGCAACTCGCGCAGCCATTCGCTCTCGATATGAAATGTGAAAAGCGATGGAACGGGCGGCTCGATTTTGTGACCGAGCGCCGCGATGAGTTCGCCCGCCGAGCTAGTGCGGCAGCCGCCGCTCGCGATGAGCAATGCATCGCACGCGAGCGATTCACCGTTGCCGAGCGCGAGATCGAAACCTCGCGCGCACGTTGCGATCCGCTCGACTCCGCATTTCGTGCGCACCTGCACGCCTGCTGCCAACGCTGCTTGCTCGAGGCATTGCGCGATCGTTTCCGAGGAATCGGTGATTGGAAAGACGCGGCCATCCGGCTCGGTTTTCAGCATCACGCCACAATGCTCAAACCATGCGACCGTGTCGCGCGGCTGGAACCGCGTGAATGGCCCGATGAGCGCGCGACCGCCACGCGGATAGCGCTTGCTCAATTCACGCGCATCGAAGCAGGCATGGGTCACGTTGCAGCGGCCGCCGCCTGAGATGCGCACCTTCGCGAGCAAGTGCGAGGATTTTTCGAGAATGATGACGCGATGCTGCGGCGCAGTTTCAGCGCAATGAATCGCGGCGAAAAATCCCGCTGCACCGCCGCCGATGACCGCGATCGTTTTCATCGCGAACACATCGCATTTTGAAGGCACCGGCATCGACAAAAAAATCCTCTAAGGCGCGGCGTTGTCCGAGAAGAAGCGTCCGCACGGTAGTTCGAGACGAGGGTTGTTTCGTTCGTGAGAACTGAAAGAATGTCGCGCACATGACCACGAAACGACAACTTCGCGTCGGACTTTTCGGCATCGGTCTGGACACTTACTGGCCGCAATTCAAAGGACTCAAGGCGCGGCTGGAAGGCGACGTTCGCGTCGTCGAGCAGCAACTCGCGCGGCCCGGCGTGGAGATCGTCAACCTCGGCTTGATTGATAATCCCAAGCGCGCGCTCGAAGCGGGCCATCAATTTCGCGCGGCCGACGTGGATTTGATTTTTCTTCACGTGACGACCTATGCGCTTTCTTCGACCGTGCTGCCCGTCGTGCAACGCGCGCGCGTGCCGGTCATCATTTTGAATCTCGCGCCCGAGCCGGCAATTGATTACGCGAACTTCAACGCGATGGGCGATCGCACGGCGATGACCGGCGAATGGCTGGCACATTGCGCTGCATGTCCAGTGCCGGAAATCGCGAACGTTTTCAATCGCGCAGGCATTGATTTTCATCAGGTCACCGGCATGTTGCGAAACGATCCGGTTTGCTGGAACGAAGTCGATGCGTGGATCGAAGCCGCGCGCGTGGCGCACACGATGTTTCACAACCGGCTTGGTCTCATGGGCCATTATTACGGCGGGATGCTCGACATTTATTCCGACACAATGCTGCAATGCGCGACGTTTGGCGGACACATGGAAATTCTGGAAGTAGACGAACTCGCGGCGATGCGTCGCGAAGTTTCCGCAAAGCAAATCAAGGATCGCGTCGCGCGTTTCAAAAAAGTTTTCGAGGTGCAAAGCGATTGCTCGCAAGCTGAACTGGAACGCGCGGCAAAAACTTCCGTAGCACTCGATCGCGTGGTGAAAGAGCACGACCTGGGTTCGCTCGCCTACTTTTACAGCGGCACGGGTAACGCGGAAAATGAGGACGCCATCAACTCGATCATTCTTGGAAATTCATTGCTCACCGCGCGCGGCATTCCCGTCGCCGGCGAATACGAAGTGAAGAATGCGCAGGCAATGAAGATTATGGACACCTTCGGCGCAGGCGGCTCGTTCACGGAATATTACGCGATGGATTTTACCGACGATGTGGTGCTGATGGGTCACGACGGTCCGGGACACATCAAGATCGCCGAAGGCAAAACAAAAGTGCGTCCGCTGAAAGTTTACCACGGCAAAGTCGGCCGCGGTCTCTCGGTTGAAATGTCCGTGAAACACGGCGCAGTCACGTTACTTTCCGTCGTGGAAACACGCGATAGAAAATTGAAATTGCTCGTGGCTGAAGGCGAATCCGTCCCAGGCCCGATTCTAGAAATCGGCAACACCAACAGCCGTTACAAGTTCAGCCTCGGCGCGCGAAAATTTGTGAACGACTGGAACGCGCACGGCCCGGCGCATCATTGCGCTGTCGGCCTCGGCCACATCGCGCACAAGATTGAAAAGTTCGGCAAGTTGCTCGGTTTGGAAGTGGCGAAAGTTTGTTAACCGATATGCCTTCATCTTTGAGCTATCGCTTCCTACGTTAAAGAAAACGGGCGGAAAGCGACGCGCGCTCTACTCGAGCGTGACCTCGTGCATCAATGCGCCAATCGCAGCCTGCGAACTGATGCCGGAAGTGCCGCGTGAAAGCACGTCGAGTGAAAATGCCGTCGCGAGGCGCGCCGTATCGGCGAGCGACGAGCCGTTGAGCCGCGCCGCGATAATGCCGGCGACCATTGCGTCGCCCGCGCCAACGGTGCTTTTCACGGCGATCTTCGGAGGACGAGCGGTGATCGCTTCATCCTTTGTGACGAAGAGTGCGCCGTCAGCACCCATCGAAACTACAACCAACTCAGCACCGCGCGTTGCCAGCTCGCGAGCCGCTGCAAGAATCGCTGCGTCATTTTCAAGTCGCCTCCCGACAAGTGCCTCAAGTTCGTGAATGTTCGGTTTCACAATTTGCGGCTGCGCTTCCAATGCATGGCGCAATTGCTCGCCGCTGGTGTCGAGTGCGACTCGCTGGCCGCGCTCGCGCAGCTTTTTCGCGAGGTCGCGGTAAAACGTCGGGCCGACTCCGGGTGGCAGACTTCCCGCGATGACAAACCACGCGTGATCGAGCGCGGAGAGCTCGTCAATTTGCGCGCGAAGCAATGCGAGGTCATTCGGCGTCGGCGCGCAGCCGGGAAAATTAATGTCCGTCGTTTCACCGCGCGCGGGATCGGCGATCTTAATGCTGATGCGAGTCTGGCCGTCGATTCGCACGAAATGATCGTCCACATCTTTTTTCGTCAGCAGTTCCTTGAAAACAGATGTGTTTTCGCGCCCGAGAAAACCGGTCGCTGCGACGCTGTGTCCGTAATCCGCGAGCGCTGCGGCAACGTTGATTCCTTTCCCACCGGCACTCGATTTCACGCGCTCGACGCGATTAACCGCGCCCGGGCTGAAATCGCGGATCGTGACGGTCTGGTCGATCGCCGGATTTAGCGTGATGGTGACGACTTGGAAAATGTGATGCGTCATTTTTTAGCGGTGTTGTTTTAGACCAAGCGCCAGCGCCGCGTCGCGCGAAAATTCAAACCCGCGCAGCAAAGCCGGCGCATCTTTTCGCAGCGCCAGCACTTTGAAAATCGTGCCGAGCAATTGCGGATGCATCAGCGTCTGCAATGCGCGCGACTCCTTCGCATCCGGCGAACGCTGCGCGAAAAAATGCTGCATCAAGCCGACGATGAAATGGTGCTGATCGGTGAAACCGGCGAGCTCGAATCCGTGCCCGATCGCGCGCTCGGCGATGCTCGTGAAATCGACGTGCGCTGTGATGTCCAACTCGCCGATATTTTGCAGCGGATCGTAGCTGCGCTGATGCTGTGCGTAGCAGGTCAGCGTGCCGTGCGCTCGCTCCACGCTGTAAAAAACATCGCGCGGCCAGCCGTAATCAATCGCAAGCAGATAACCGCGCGACAGCTTCGCCGCGATTTCGTCCACCCACGCGAGCGCGTCGAGATGAATCTCCGTTTCGTAATTTTCGATCCACGGAATGTGGGTGCATCTCGTGCGCAGCGTTTTGTCGCGAATCTCGCAATCGACGAACGCGAGGTTTTCATCGACGCAGCGCTCCCGCCATTCGCCGCGGGAAAAACGGACGAGATGAACCGGCATTGCATCGAGCAGCTCGTTTGAAAAATGCACGCCGCAAAATGGCGAAAGCTCCGCGAGCGATTCGTGCCAGATCACGCTGCACGAAAAATCGGCAAGCGTCGCTCTTTGCCGCTCGCGCAATAATAACGCCGGCTCGACGATCACGTAACGCAGCGCATCGCGAAACTCCGGCGAAACCGCTTGTAAAACATCCCGCGCGAAGTCGCCGTTGTTTGCGCCTTGTTCGACAATGCAAAACTCCTGCGGATTCCCGAGTCGCTCCCACATTTCCTCAAACTGCATCGCCAGCAAGCGTCCGAATAGCGGCCCGACGCTCACATTCGTAAAAAAATCGCCGCGGCGCCCGATCTCCGCCCTGCCGGACGCGTAGTAGCCATGCTGCGCGTCGTATAGCGCCATCGCCATGAAATCGCGAAACGGCAGCGGCCCGCCGGATCGGATGCGTGCGCGGATTTTTTCGACGAGTGGAGACATGAGGAATTGCAGATTGCAGATTCGCCGCGACGCGCGCAATCATCCGGCATGCCGTTTTTCCCCCGATTGCGACTGATTGCCGCTTGCGCACTGATGGTTTTGGGCGCATGTCATCGCGTGGCCGACCCCAAAGTCCACATCCAAATCTGGCACCAGAAAGGCGGCCCGGAGCGCGATTTGTTCAACGAAATCGTCGCGCGCTACAACGCGTCGCATCCCGACCGCGTCGTCGAGCCGCTCTATCGCGAGAGCGAGGAGCTGCGCAATCTTTACGTCATCGCGGCGGTCGCGGGACAAGGCCCCGACCTCGTTTACGGACCGGCGGATAACGTCGGCGTATTTGTCACGACGGAGACGGTCAAGCCGCTCGACGACATTTTTCCGCCGGAGTTTTTCGCGCAGTTCGTGCCGGAAGGTTTCGTCGATTTAAACAGCAAGCACTGGCTTGCCGCGGACCAGATCGGCAATCACCTCACGCTCGTTTACAACCGTCAACTCGTCGCCAAACCTCCCGAGACGCTCGACGAGCTCGTGCAAATCGGCGAGTCGTTGACTAAAACCGACGCTGACGGCCGCGTGACGCAATACGGGCTGACGTGGAATTACCGCGAGCCGTTTTTCTTCCTGCCGTTCCTCACCGCGTTCGGCGGCTGGCCGATGGACGACGACGGCAAGCCGACGCTCGACAACGCTGTGACCGTGCGCGCGTTGCAGTTCGTTCTCGACCTGCGCAACAAATACAAAATCATCCCGAAGGAAATCGACTACGACACGGCAGATACTTTGTTTAAAGAAGGCAAAACCGGCATGATCATCAACGGCCCGTGGTCATGGGGCGGCTACCACATGCCCGAGCGCAGCCTCATTGCGCCGTTGCCGAAAAACACCGAGACCGGCCTCTGGTGCGCGCCGATGTTTTCGGCCAAAGGCTACTCGGTAAACGTGAACGTCACGCAGGGCAAAATGCCTTACATCCGCGAAGTCGTCGAATATCTCACCAGCGCGGACGTGCAGCGCGAGATGGCCGGGAAACTCCTCACGAGTCCCGTCAACAAAGCCGTCATCGACTCGCCAGCCGTGCAGCAAAATCCGATTTTGCAGGCATCGATGGAGCAGATCCGTCGCGCGAAACCGATGCCGGTGAAACCACAGTTGCGGCAAATCTGGGACGGCATGCGCGGTCCGTATCAACTCGTCATGGCCGGCGCCCTCACCGCCGGGGAAGGCGCAAAGCGGATGCAGCAGGAGTGCGAGAAAAACATCGCGGATAGCCAGCTCTAAAGGATGCGACGCAAAATCATTCGAGGTGTAATTTCCTCCCGGCAGCTTTAAAGCTACCCCGCGGACGATCTTCGCCCAAAGCGGGCGGCGTTATAAAGCAACTCCCACGCGGTTTTTCACTAAATGTCCGGCAACGGAGGATGCGCGTCTTTCAATCTGCAGTCCCCACCACTCCGCACTCGACAAAATTCCGTTGCCCGCCAATCTTTTCGGCTCCATGTCCAACGGTTACCTGGCGCTCGTGCTGCACGCGCATTTGCCTTACGTGCGGCATCCCGAGTATGATGATTTTTTGGAAGAGGACTGGCTTTACGAAGCCATCACGGAGACGTATCTGCCGCTGCTGCAAGTGCTCTGGCGGCTCGCGGATGAGAACGTGCCGTTCAAGCTCACGATGTCGCTCACGCCCACGCTTTGCTCGATGCTGCGCGACCCGCTCTTGCAGGATCGCTACGTGCGCTACATCGAGCGGGCGATCGAGCTGGCGCGCAAGGAACTCGACCGCACGCGCAACGATTCGCGGCTCAACGAGCTGGCGCGGATGTATCTGGAGCGCTTCATCACGTGCCGCAATCTTTACGTGGACGGGTGGAAGCGCGACATCGTCAGCGCATTCGCGCAACTGCAGGAGCGCGGTGTCTTGGAAATCATCACTTGCGCGGCGACGCACGGTTTTCTGCCGCTCATGGCGAATTTCCCGGAGGCGGTGCGGGCGCAGATTCACATCGCGCGCGATCACTACCGGGAATGTTTCGGGCGCGATCCGGTGGGGATCTGGCTGCCGGAATGCGGCTTCGTGCCGGGGCTCGACCGAGTTTTACAGGAAGTAAATATCCGCTGGTTCATCATGGATTCGCATGGGCTGATGTTCGGCAATCCGCGTCCGCGCTACGCGATTTACGCGCCGGTGTTCACGCCGAGCGGTGTGGCGGCTTTCGCGCGCGACCGCGAGTCGAGCAAGCAGGTCTGGAGCGCCGAGCACGGCTATCCGGGCGACCCGGCGTATCGCGATTTCTACCGCGACATAGGCTTCGATCTTTCGCACGACTACCTGAAGCCGTTCCTGCCGCCGGACGGCACGCGGAAATTTACCGGCATCAAATACCACCGCATCACCGGCCGCACACACGACAAGGATTTATACAACCGTATCTGGGCGATGGCCGCCGCCGATTCGCACGCGGGCAATTTCATGTGGAATCGCGCGCAGCAGCTCAAGCACCTGAGCGAGCACTCGAATCTCGACCCGATCGTCGTCAGTCCGTTTGACGCAGAGCTGTTCGGGCACTGGTGGTTCGAGGGGCCGGAGTTTTTGAATTGGTTCATCCGCAAGAGCGCTTACGACCAGCAGGAGTTCCAGCTCACGTCGCCGACGAAATATCTCGCCGACCACAACACGCTACAACTCGTCGTGCCGAGCGCATCGAGCTGGGGCCACAAAGGCTACTGGGAGGTCTGGCTCGACGACAGCAACTCGTGGATTTATCCGCACCTCCACGCCGCCGCGCGTCGCATGACCGAGCTGGCGCGCGAGAAGAAAGACACGACCGACGCGCTCACCGATCGCGCATTGAAACAACTCGCGCGTGAGCTGCTGCTGGCGCAATCGAGCGACTGGGCGTTTTTAATGAAGACCGGCACTGCGCGCGACTACGCGACGAAGCGCTCGAAAGATCACCTCCTGCGCTTCACGCGGCTCTACGATATGATCCGCTGCAACGACATCGACGGGAAGTTTCTCGCGAACTGCGAATGGCGGGACAACATTTTTCCGAATCTCGACTGGCGTTATTACGCGTGAAGTCAAAGCGCAGAACGCAATCCGCAAAACCGAATCTCGCGCTCGGCGCTGTTCTGTCGTTTTGCATTTTGCATTTTGCGATTTGCCTTTGCCCCGCGCAGGAGGAGATGCCGAGCCCGCCGCCGAAAAAAACAGGCGTTAAACTTCAGTTCGTGCCGCCGCCGATGGAAGGCGCGTTTTCCGTCGGCATTTACGATGCGGGCGGAAAACTCATCCGCACGCTGCACCACGATGCGGATACATCCGAGTTCGGCATCGCGCTGAACGGGCTCATCACGTATTGGGACGGCAAGGATGACGCTGGGACGCAATCGCCCGCCGGCAAATATTCCGCGCGCGGCTGGTGCGTCGGCGATGATGTGGACATCGAGGGCGAGGCGTTTTTGTGCAATGAGTGGATCACAGACGAAACATCGCCGCGCATTCGACGCATCACCGATCTGTGGTCGATGCCGGACGGCGGTTTCGGCATCGGTGCGGAAACATCCGGCGGCGCAACGATGCTCAATTTCGATACGAATGGAAATCCATCGCGCGCGAGGGGCGGACAGCACAATTTGCTGGTGCGCGATGGCAAAATAATTCGTGGCGATTCGCAAACGGAGATTCCGATCAAAGGTCTCGAAAAGCCGATCAGCGCTGCGCTCGCGCGTGACGGAGGCATATGGGTGATCGATGGCGGCGACGTGAAGGAATTTTCGCCATCGGGCGAATTTCAGCGCCGTTTGGGAACACCACCGAATGAACCCGCGCCGATGAAAATCGCAGCGTCCCAGACGACGGATGCAATTTTTTTGCTCGAGCAAAATGACAAGTTGCAACGCTTGCGCGAATTGATTTTGACGAGCGGCACCGCACCGGCGCCGGCGGAACAGGCGACGTCACTCTGGAAAGTCGCACTCAACAAAACCATCACCTTCAGCGACACACTCGATGCTATCCGCGAAAAACTGAAAATGCCGGATGGCAAGCCGTTTTCGCCCGAGGAAAAAGTGAAACTCGCGCTCGCGAAAAATCCGCTCGAACAAAAAAAAGCGGGCGAGATCGAAGTGTCGGTCGCATTTGATCACGATGGCAGTTTCTTAAAATCGACAGACGATTTGCCGCTGAAACGGCTGTCCGACACACCGCATTTAAAATGGGCGGCGCTCGCGCGCGGCGCTGATGCGGACTCGCTCGTGCTGTTTCAAAGCGACGGCGCGGTGGTCGAAGAATTCACGATCTCGAAGCTTTCGCGGATGATGGCGTTTGATTGCGGCGAGTTCGACTATGATCCGGCGCGCGACAAATGATGCACGTTCGATTTTAAGTCATGCGCATTCCGCTCGAAGACAATTTCACCGACATTCTCGGCAAGGCGCAGCGCGGATTGCGCGTGTCCGATTCCGAGCTCGCGTCGAAAGCCGCGCTCGACATCGAGACGGTGCAGCGGCTGCGCGCAGGCGATTTTGAAAACGCGACGGCGGGCCGTCTCGCGGCGGCGCTCGGCTTGAACGCGCGCGCGCTCGTCGACATCGGCGAGAAAATCTGGCAGCCGCGCGATGTGGCGCTCGATGGTTTGGCGATGTTTAACACGCCGTTTGACGACATGACGGTGAACGCCTACGTCGTCTGGGATGCGGAAGCGCGCGAAGCGGCGGCGTTCGATACCGGCTCCGATTGCGGGCCGATGCTGCAGCTTTTGGAAAAGGAGAAGCTCACCCTGAAATTCATTTTTCTCACGCACACGCACGGCGATCACGTTTTCGACATCGACCGCCTGCGCACGAAAACGGAAGCACCGGCCTACGTCTCACGCCGTGAGCCGCTCGAAGGTGCGGAGGCGATCGACGAGGGCGCGCGTTTTCATCTCGGCAAGCTGACGATCGAAACGCGGCTGACGTGGGGCCATTCGCGCGGCGGAATGACTTACGTTGTGCGAGGGCTAACGCAGCCGGTTGCGATTGTCGGCGACGCTATTTTCGCCGGTTCGATGGGCGGCGGAATGGTTTCCTACGCGGACGCGCTGCGCACGAATCGAGAACAAATTTTAACGCTGCCGGACGAGACGATCCTTTGTCCCGGGCACGGGCCGATGACGACGGTCGGTGAGGAAAAAAAGCACAATCCGTTTTTTGCGGAGTAATCATGCGCGAAGAAAAAATCGGTTTTGTCGGTGTTGGCCGCATGGGCGCGAACATTGCGCGGCGTTTGCGCGAGCGCGGATTTCAGATCGGCGCCATTTACGACACGAATCCCGAAGCGGCCTCGTTGCTGGTGCGAGAACTGCAAAGCGAACTGTGTAACAATGTTTCCGACGTCACAAAACGTGCGGATGTGATCATCACCGTTGTGCCGGACGACAACGCGATGCGGCTGATTTTTGGAACCGAAGGCGAGGGGGACACATTGCTGGCCGGAGCGCGCGGAAAGCTCTTCATTAATTGCGCGACCGTTTCTCCCGAAGTGCACATCGAGGTCGAGCACCGCGCGGAACAGGCCGGCGCGCAAACACTCGAGGCGTGCATGGCGTCGAGCATAACGCAGGCGCGTGAAGGCTCGCTGTATTTGATGTGCGCGGGACGCGAGGAAGCATTTCGTCGCGCGGAACCGGTCTTGAAAGAGCTGGGCGCGTCGATGCGATACATCGGCAAAGCGGGCGAAGCAGCGAAAGTGAAGGCGCTCGTGAACATGGTGATGAACATCAACACCGCAGCACTCGCCGAAGGCCTCGCGCTCGGCGACGCACTCGGGCTCGACTTGAAGCTGCTGCGCGAAGTTTTCTCCCAGACCGGCGCGGCTTCTCGGGTGCTCCAGACCGACGGCGAGGATATGCAAAATCGCGAGCACAGCTGTTTTTTCTCAGCGGCGCACGCCGCGAAGGACAGCGGCATCGCGTTGCATCTCGCGGAAAACTCCGGGCTGAATCTCCCGCTCGCCCGCGCGACAAAAAGAGCAATACGACCGAATGGTTCAGGAGGGACTCGGCGAGCTTGATAAATCGGGCATCGCGGAGCTGACGTTCAAAGGTCGCGGCGCAAAACCGCATTGAATTTGCGCACGCACAAAATTTTCCTCGCCAGCGCAAAACGGCACGCGTAGAAACGCAATCCCTTTGACCACGGAAACTCCAGTTTTACGCATCGGTTTGCCCTCCGGCAGTTTGCAGGAGGCGACGTTTGCGCTGTTCGCAAAAGCCGGCTTCAACATCAATGCCTCGAGCCGTTCCTACAAACCGGCCGTTGACGATCCGGAGATGCAAATCCGCCTGCTGCGTGCGCAGGAAATTTCGCGTTATGTCGAACACGGTTTTCTCGATTGCGGCCTGACCGGCAAGGATTGGATCGAGGAAAACGGTTCGGACGTGGAGAGCATTTGCGAGCTGACGTTTTCGAAGGCCAGCTCGCAGCCGACGCGATGGGTTTTGTGTGTGCCGGAAAGCTCGCCGATCAAGTCGGTGAAAGATTTGCAGGGCAAAGTCATCGCGACGGAAGCGGTCCAGATGACGCGCCGTTTTCTCGACAAGCAGGGCGTGAAAGCGAGCGTGGAATTTTCCTGGGGCGCGACCGAGGTGAAAGTGCCCGATCTCGTCGATGCCATCGTCGATGTCACCGAGACCGGCTCGTCGCTGCGCGCAAACAAACTGCGGATCGTCGATACGCTGATGACCTCCGCGCCGCAATTCATCGCGAACAAATCGGCGTGGACCGATTCCTGGAAGCGCGAAAAGATCGAGCGCATCGTGCTTTTGCTGAAAGGCGCATTGAATGCGCGCGACAAGGTCGGCCTGAAGATGAATATCGCCGAAAAGAAGTTGCAGAATTTACTCGAAGCTCTACCGTCGCTCCGCAATCCAACCGTTTCGCATTTGGCGAGCTCGGATTGGGTCGCGGTTGAGACGGTCATCGATGAGAAAATCGTCCGCGAGATCATCCCCCAGCTCAAAGCGCTCGGGGCCGAGGGAATCATCGAATATCCACTCAACAAAGTAGTCTATTAAAGCCACATGGGTTCACTAAAGAAACGACGCAAATCCAAAATCGCTAAACACAAACGCCGGAAGCGGATGAAACTCAACCGCCACAAGAAGCGTTTGCGCTACAAGAGCTAGTCGCTAGATTAGCCGATGAACTCATCGCGGGACGGACTCTTGCACGGGAATCGCAAGTGGCAGCGTCGCATCATGCAGATGATCCTCTGCGCTGCCCTGCCGGCCGTCGCCGCGCCGCTGCACAAGCCGGCGTCGCGAAACGCCCGCGTCCAGCAGTCCGACGTGATTTCGCCGGACACGCAGAAGACCGCGCCCGATCTTCTTTTGAAAAAAGAGGACGAGTTGAAGTCCGACGCGCTCGCTGCGTTCGTCGATGGAATCATCGCCGAGGACAACGGCGACGCGGATAAAGCGGTCGATGCGTATAAAAAGGCGCTGAGTCTCGATCCAAGTTACGGCGAGCTCGCGGTAAAAGTCGCCTTCGAACTCGCGCGCCGTGGCGACGTCAGCTCCGGCATCGAGATTCTGAAGGATTCGATAAAGTCCGCGCCGAAAGAGCCGGTCACATATCTCTATCTCTCGCAGCTTTACGAGAAGTATCTCAAAAAGCCCGACCTCGCGCAGAAATACGCGCAGCAGGCGCTCGACCTCGATCCGCGCAACTTCGCGTCCTACGTCGCCCTTTACGAAATCTACATCAACACCGGCCAGCAAAAGAAAGCCGCGGAACTGCTCGAGCGCGCATCGAAGCTCGACAATGACGATCCGCAATTCTGGTTGCAGCTCGGCGATTTCTACGTGCGCCTGTTGATGAAAGACGACGGCTCCGCCGCGCCGGACGACCTGAAAAAAATGAACGCGGTTTACGAGAAAGCGCGCGCACTCGCAAACAACGACCCTGATGTCCTCACCCGCGTCGCAGATTACTACGTGCTCTCGCGGCAGACCAAGGACGCGATCCCGCTTTATTTAAAAGTCGTCCAGCTCAAGCAAAACACGAGCGATCCATCGTTTACGGCGGTGCAGGATAAGCTCGCGCGCAGCTTCAGCGCGAACGGACAAATCGACGAAGCAATCAGCGTTTTACAAAAACTAATTAAAGACAACCCGGTTCGCTACGAAACCTACGAGCTGCTCGGCGAGCTTTACGAAAAGAAAGGCGACACCAAACGCGCGCTGGAAAATTACCAGCAAACGCTGCTGCTCGATCCGGCCGTGCCGATCAACTACCTCCGCGTCGCGCAGCTTTTCATCAACATCAATGAATTCGATAAAGCCGTCGCGACGGTGAAAGAAGCGCGGCAAAAATTCCCGCAGGTGCCGCAAATCACCTATTCGCTCGCGATCGCCTATTCGAAAGCGAAGAAAAATCAGGAAGCCGTCGCGACGTTCGAGGAAGCGCTGCACGAAGCCGAAAACGTCCAGCAGGACATGATCAACGGCGAATTCTACTTCAGCTACGGAGCCGCCGCCGAGCAGGCCGGACTCATCGACAAAGCGGTCGCACTTTTAAAGAAATCGATCGAGCTCGATCCAGGCAGCGCCGCGCAGGCTTACAACTATCTCGGCTACATGTGGGTCGACAAAAACCAGAATCTCGACGAAGCCGGCGACCTCATCAAACGCGCCGTCGAGATGGAACCGCAGAACCCGGCTTACATCGACAGCCTCGGCTGGTGGTATTTCAAAAAAGGCGAACCGCAAAAGGCGCTCGAGCAGTTGCAGAAAGCCGCCGCGACGATTCAGCCCGAGGATCCCGTCGTCTACGAGCATCTCGGCGATGTTTACGAAAAGCTAAACAACAGTGCACAAGCGCTGGCTTGCTGGCAGAAAGCCGCCACGCTCGGTCCCGACGACAAAGACGCGCTCGCGCAGAAGATCGAAAACGCGAAACAAAAGCTGGCTGCCCATTCGGCGGAGCCGCAGCAGTAACGCATGCCACTCGAGCAAGCCCACATCATTGACGCCATCGCGCACGATGAAGCCACCGGTGAAATCGCGCTCATCATGACCGAGTCCCGCCCGTGGAATGGCGCCGATCGCCGCCTCTACGAACTGCAGGAAAAAGTAAACGCGTATTTGTCCTTCGCGCTCGACGGCGAAATGGCCGAGTCCTATCCGCACTTCGCCGGGAAAACCATTCGCCTGCAACTCGACTGCACCGGGCCTCCCGATCCGCGCACGCTGCAATTCATCGGAATCATGAGCGAGCAGATCGCATTTCAAGGAATCAAATTCGAAGTGCGCATCATGCAGCAAACCGGCTGCTCCTGCGGGGAGAATGAATGCTGCCGTTCGGAGCATTCAAATGACAAGCCGCTCTGCGAGTAAGCCTGCCGTCACTTTCCACGGCAAAAATCACGCGACGGCACGTCGCATTTTCGCAGCGGCAGAGCTGCATCCACACTAATTCCTTCTCGCGCCGCGCGCGCGAATTGCGCAGCATTTTTGCGCAATGATTTTTACCGGCGCCGTCATCGTTATCGCGAGTTATCTGCTCGGATCGATTCCGTTTGGTTATCTCGTCGGCAAAATGCGCGGCATCGACATTCGCCAGCACGGCAGCGGAAATATCGGCGCAACCAACGTGCTCCGAGTGCTCGGCAAAAAATTTGGTATTCCCGTCTTCATCTGCGACGCGTTGAAAGGCCTCATCGCGGTGCGAGGCGCGATGTCGTTCGCAGCGCATGGGCATGCGATTCCGCCTGCGGCGGCGGGAATCATGGCCGCGCTCTGCTGCATTATCGGGCATAATTTTCCTGTGTGGCTTGCGTTCAAAGGAGGAAAGGGAATCGCGACTTCGGCGGGTGTGTTGATCGGAATGGTGCCGGTTGCGGCGGCGCTCACGCTGGCAGTATGGGTGATTATTTTTTACAGCACGCGCTATGTGTCGCTGGCGTCGATCTGCGCGTCCATCGCGCTGCCGGTGATCGTCGTCGCGTGCCTCTTTCTCGGCCTCGAAACGGGCTGGCCGTTCTTTTATTTTTCCGTCGTCGCCGCGTTGCTCGCGGTCTGGCGACATCGCTCGAATATCCAGCGATTGCTCAACGGGACTGAACCGCGTTTTGTAAAAAAGAATGAATAAAATCGCAGTCATCGGCGCAGGCGGATGGGGCACCGCGCTTGCCATTTTGCTCGCGAAGCGAAACCGCGAAATCACGCTATGGGGCTATGAAGCCGGCCACGTGGAGAAACTGCGCGCGACGCGCCGTAACGCGCTTTATTTACCAGGCGTGGAGTTGCCGCCAAATATCTCGCCGACGAATAACGCAGGCGCTTTGGCGGATGCGGATTTGATTTTATTCGTGCCGCCGTCGAAAGCGATGCGGTCAGTAGCAAAAAATTTCGCACGGGAAAAAATCGCGTCGTCTGCGGTGTTGCTTTCATGCACGAAAGGAATCGAGCAGGGCAGCGGTTTGCGAATGAGCGAAGTCATCGAGGAATTTTTTCCGCAAAATCGGGTCGCGGTATTGTCCGGACCGAGTCACGCGGAGGAAGTCTCGCGCGGCATGCCGACGGCGGTCGTGCTCGGTTGTCGCGAGGAGGCGATCGCGCAGGAGTTGCAGCAGGTTTTCTCGAGTGGAAGTTTTCGCGCTTACACGAGCGACGATGTCGCAGGGATCGAGCTTGGCGGTGCGTTAAAAAATGTGTTCGCCATCGCCGCGGGTGTGAGCGATGGGCTCGGTTTTGGCGATAACTCGAAGGCCGCACTCGTCACGCGCTCGCTTGCGGAACTGATGCGGCTTGGCGTCGCGCTCGGCGGACGGCGCGAAACGTTTCAAGGGCTGAGTGGCGTTGGCGATTTGATGGTGACGTGCTTCTCGCGCCACAGCCGAAATCGCGGCGTCGGCGAACGGCTCGGCAAAGGTGAAACGCTCGCGCAAATCAGCGCATCGATGGCGATGGTCGCGGAAGGTGTTCCAACCGCGAAAAGCGCGCTGGAATGCGCCCGTAAACACGGCGTTACCGCTCCGATTATTGAGCAGGTTCACGCGATTCTTTTTGAAAATAAAGCGCCGCGTGAAGCATTGAGTGAGTTGCTGCGACGCGAGCTGAGGCCGGAAGAAGACTGATCCATAGATTGGCGCTTTGCGTTTCGCTAAATCTGCGTGAATCTCCGCAACTGTGGATCGGAAAAGTCTTCCCATTTTCGAACTTGAGCGCGCGATCATCGATGCGCTCAAGGCTAGTCCGCGTCTTATTTTGCAGGCGCCGACCGGCTCGGGAAAATCGACGCAGGTGCCTCAGATACTGCTCGATCATGGCTTGCTCGGCGAGGGCGAGGTCGTGATTTTGCAGCCGCGTCGGCTTGCGACGCGCATGCTCGCGGCGCGTGTCGCGCACGAGCGCGGTGTGTTGCTCGGCGACGAAGTCGGTTATCAGATTCGCTTTGATCGCGTGGTGTCGGAAAAGACTCGCATCCGTTTCGTCACTGAAGGCGTGTTGCTGCGCCAGCTTCTGCAGCAGCCGTTGTTAAACAATGTTAGCGCCGTGATTTTCGACGAATTTCATGAGCGGCATCTTTACGGCGACATCACGCTTGCACGTGTGCTCGACCTGCAGCAAACGGTCCGGCCCGATCTGAAAATCATCGTCATGTCCGCGACGCTCGACACTGGACAGCTCGAAAAATTTCTCGAGCCGTGCACGCTGCTGCAATCGGCAGGTCGCATGTTTCCCGTCGAGATCGAATATCTTGCGAAACCATTTCGCGCCGAGGATTACGCTGTGTGGGATGTCGCCGCCGATGAGCTTGAGCGCGTCGCGATGCAGACCGATGGCGACGTGCTTGTATTCATGCCTGGCGCTTATGAAATCAGCCGCACGATCCAGGCGATTCGCGCGTCGCGTGTCGGTGACGAGTTTGTCGTGCTGCCGCTGCACGGCGAATTGCCAGTGGCTGACCAGGACGCCGCGCTCGCGGATTACGGGCAACGAAAAGCGATCGTTTCGACAAACGTCGCGGAGACTTCGCTAACGATAGAAGGCGTGCGCATCGTGATCGACAGCGGCCTCGCGCGCATCGCGCGGTTCGATCCATATCGCGGCATCAATACATTGCTCATCGAAAAAATTTCGCGCGCATCCTCGGATCAACGCGCGGGACGCGCCGGACGAACCGCGCCGGGAAAATGCGTGCGACTTTGGACCGAGCGCGAACATCTCGAGCGTCAGCCGCAGGAATTGCCAGAGGTGAAGCGGCTCGATCTGTCGGAAGTCGTGCTGACGCTGAAAGCAAGCGGCGTCGAGGACATCGGAAATTTCCGCTGGCTCGAACCGCCCGAGCCGCGCGCGCTGGAACGCGCGGAGACTTTGCTGAAGGATCTCGGCGCGCTCGACGAGCAGACCGGCGCAATCACGAAACTCGGTCGCCGCATGCTCGTGTTTCCCGTGCATCCGCGTTACGCGCGCATGTTGCTGGAGGCGCACGAGCGCGGCTGTGTGCGGGCGATTGCGCTCGTCGCGTCGCTGTCGCAAGGCCGTAATTTGCTGCGCAGAAGCGATGGCAAACAAATGGAGCAAGATCGCGCGGACGTGCTCGGAGAAAAGGAAGTGTCGGATTTTTTCATCCTGATGCGCGCGTTTCGTTTTGCGGAACAAAGCAATTACAATCCGCAACGCTGCCGCCGGCTTGGGATCAATGGCCTCGCCGCGCGGGAAGCCGCGCAGACCCTTGAGCAATTTTTGAAAATCGCGCGCGACGAAAAGCTTAACCTTGAGCGCACCGAAGCGAGCGATGAAGCCATCCAGCGCTGCGTGCTTGCCGGTTTCTCAGATCAAGTCGCGATGCGAATCGATGCCGGAACGCTTCGTTGCAATCTCGTCCACGGCCGCCGTGGTGTGCTCGCGCGCGAAAGTGTGGTGCAACACGCGCAGTTGCTCGTCGCGTCGGATGTGCGCGAGATCGAGATAAAAGGCGAGCTGACGACGCTGTTAAACACCGCGACCGCGATCGAGGAGTCATGGTTGCGGGAGCTTTTTCCCGATGCGTTCCGCACGGAAACACGCGTAAGCTATGACCCCATTCAGCGCCGCGTTGTGGCGCGCACGCAGATGATGTTTCGCGATCTTGTGCTCGGCTCCTCGCTCACCGAAAAAGTTCCTCCCGACGAGGCCGCGCAGGTTTTGGCAAATGCAGTCATCGACGGCACGTGTGTGCTCGCGAACTGGGATAATTTCGTCGAGCAATGGATCACGCGCGTGAACCGCCTGCGTGAATGGATGCCGGAGTTGGAACTCCCCGCGATTGCCGATGACGAGCGCCGCGCAATCATCGAGCACATCTGCCATGGCGCGACGACTTACAAAGACATCAAGGATCGTGCGGTGCTGCCGGTCGTGAAGTCGTGGCTCTCGCCGATGCAGCAGGAACTCGTGGACAAATTCGTGCCGGAACGCGTGTCACTTCCAAATGGAAAAAAATGGAAAATCGTCTACGACGCGAAAGCAGCGCCGACTATCGCTGCGCGCATCCAGGAGCTATACGGCGTTGAAGGTAGTCTTACTATCGCGAGTGGACGCGTTCCTTTAGTGATCCAGGTGCTGGCACCTAGCCACCGGCCTATCCAGGTTACGCAAAACCTTTCCACTTTCTGGCGTGAAGCTTATCCGAAGATTAAGCAGGAGCTTCAGCGTAAATATCCAAAACACGAATGGCGCTAAACTCAGACCGCAAGAATGGTTTTTGCCTCCAGGTGAATCGAACGCAGCTAGCTGCGTTGTCTTATATTCTTATCCTGCTACTGCTCCTAAAGGTAGTCTGGGGCATGTGGAATTGGAAAGACCTCACGTCAGGCGACACGTCATGTTATTGCATCAGCGCTTATCAATGGGCGCTTCATGGAAAAATCAATGCGGGCGCAATGATTTATTCGCCTTTGTATGTGGTCTACTATTCCAAGTTCCTATCGTTTTTTAATAATGCTTATCCGGCCACGATAGCTCACCGCATCATCATTCTTTTGGCTCTTGGTTTAACGATTCTGGCTTTGTGTCGCTCGCTTCTTCCAAAGTCGATAGCATGGTTCATAGCTGCTTGGTGGCTCGCGTTGCCGATTAATTGGAATGCCTATTATGAAGTGCATCTCTTTGGGTTGTTCTTCTTTGTGTTCGGCAGTTGGCTTGCAGGGCTGCGGGATTGTGCAATGAATCGAGGCATTGCGCTGGCCAGTTTTTTTACCGGAGCGCTGTTGGTGCGAAATGAATTTCTCGTTGCTGCAGCGATTATGTCCGTCGTGCTCGTCGGCTATGAGTTGCGTAGAATACGATTGGCTCCAGGTGCTGGAACGCTTCTTCGGTCTATTGCGTCAGCATTCGGCCCTTCTCTAGTGATTTTAATAGGAGCTATCGTCTTGTTTCAGGAGTCATTAAATAAGGATGTCCTGCGAGCTTTCCAATCCCGGCATCTTACAAATATGGGGCAAGTGCTTGCTTATGGCTATCAGCAGAGGCATCCAGAATGGACTCATAACCCGTGGACTGAGTATTCGCCATTAATGCAACAAAAATTCGGGCGCCAGCTTGTTAGCTTTACTGATGCAGCTAGCATCAATCCGCAGGAGATCAGGGATTATGTATTATGGAATCTCAGCCTCGTGCCAAACGGAATTCAACTCGCGTTGTTTAATAACTATTCAGGAAAGTATACCCCGGACTTTGCGGTGTGGCATGGAAGCAGAGCTAAAGCTTACGTATTAAGCTGTGTGTTGCTAATAGTGCTCGCAGCCGGCACTTATTCTTTGTGGCGCCAAAGAGAGATATGGAAACGATTTCTTAACCACCGGCGTGTTTGGGTGCTTGTTACGATGGCCACGACTCTGCCGTCGGCATTCCTTGCGATTATAACGCAACGACCGCGGCCGAGTTACATCTTCACGCTTGCTCTTTTCGTAATGGTGGTCACCGGCTTTTGCATGAGCGCTATGCTTCGCAACTTTCGTCTGCATCGAAGTTTTAATCGAATTTCTCTAGTTCTTGCTCTTTGCGTCCTTGTCTTTATTCCAGCGGGCAGCACAATCGTCACAGGGGAGAGGCAGTTATACGAGGTATACCAGCGGCTTTATCCCTATCGGCAGTTCTTCGCAGATACGTCAAATGTCTTTGCCTCGGATTCGTCCTGCTCAGTGGTTAGTAATTATCTTGGTGAAGGTTCTCATCTCAAGTCGTGCTACCTTCCAGGTGACTCACAAGCCGGCAGCGCATTTCAGCAATTTCTACAGCAAAACAAGGTCTCGTTGCTTTATCTTGCTGAGCAATCTCAACGCAGGCATGACTTCGCGGAATGGTGGACCAGCCCGGAAAGGAATCGCTGGACGATCGTGGCTTATGACGATAAAGCCAAATGGATTTTTCTGAAAAAGAATGGATAGCATGCCGTTGAGCACAGTGGAAGTATCGGGGCCGGTCGTTACGATCATTACGCCGTCCTACAATCAAGGAAGGTTCATTCGCGCAACTATTGAGAGTATCCTCGCACAGGACTACCCGAACATCGAATACCTTGTCGTCGATGGCGGGTCGACAGATCATACTATTTCCATTCTGCGCGAATTTGGAGAGCGGGTGCGATGGATTTCCGAGCGCGATCGCGGTCAAACCCATGCGATTAACAAAGGTCTCGCCATGACTGTAGGCGAGATTATTACCTGGGTTAATTCCGATGACGTGTTGGAACCCGGCGCTATTTCCGCCGCGGTTGCGGCTTTTCAAGAGGACCCGCGCACCGCGCTTGTTTACGGCAATGCACGCGAATTGAACGCAGAGGGACAGCATATCCGCGACAACTATCCGCCGGCGCCAAATGTTTGGGAGTTGGTGCATGGATGGGACTATATCATTCAGCCGGCATCCTTTTTCCGACGCAATAAGATGGAAGAAGTCGGCGGTCTCGATGAAGAACTGCATTGGGCAATGGACTATGATCTGTTCATGCGACTGGCTCTGAACTATCCCATCAAGCGTGTCGATGCGTTCCTTGCCAGCTATCGCTTTTACGACGAGTGCAAATCATGCGCGGGCGGTTGGAAGCGCTACATGGAAATCGTCCGCGTTCTACGTCGCTATAATACGACGCACACTGCGCCTGCGTTCTTTTTATACGCATGGGAGCTTGTGAATACGACACTTACCCGCCTGAACAACCGCGCCCGGCCTTTGCTTCGCAAAGCCACGCATCACCCAACGCAAAAGCTTCGCAGAAGAGCGGAGTTGTTTTTATATCCGCGAATTACCCGATGGTATTTTGATGGATGGGTGGCTCCCATTTTCGAATGGTATCTCTTGAATGAAGGCAAGGAGATGATAGAACTCCATGGTCATATTCCTCCTGAAAAATGTCTCGGAGATATCCAGCGGCTAAGGTTCATCGTGGATGGTATTCTTGTGCGCGAAATGATAATTGGTTGCGGCGACTTTAGCATTGCTGTTCCAATCCCAAAGACCCGCGGGCCCATGATTCATCTGCGTGTCGAGGCAAAGCGTTCTTTCATTCCTTCGCGCTTTTATAAGGGTGGTGGTGACAATCGTCGCATTGCTTATCACTTAAAACATATCGGCGGGGCTTCTCCGAAAACGTGCAATGAACCTCAATGGTCAACAGGCTGCTTTGCCGACGGTTGGGCCGGGCCGCAGGTTAGTTCTTTGTTGCAGACGAATGAAGCCGCCGTCGAAATTACCGGCTGCATACCTGATGGGTATCCAAAGCTCCAAGGTCAAACCCTGAGATTAACCATCGACGGTAAAGTTCATCGAGACATCATGCTAAAGGAGGGCAGCTTCCGCGAAGTGCTGACTGTTCCCGCCCGCGGAAAGCCGTTCGAGTTGTGCCTTAACGCGTCGCACTGGTTCGTGCCGGCTTATGAAGAAAAGACCGATGACTATCGAAGGCTTGCCTTTCGATTGGACGGCATCCGTTGCATTAGCGCATGAGTGATCCTCCTATAAAAACTCCACCCGGCTTGGGCTTGCAGGAATCTCAAGAGCTGGCATCAGCCGTGTGTTCCTCCGCGGATTACCTGTCTGCTCTGGTGGAGCGATTCGGCGACGTCAGCCGTTACGTGAACAGCTACGGTCCGGTCTACTTCTTCAACCATCCTGATCACGTTCAAAGCATTTTGCTAAACCAAAAATATGAGCGCGCTCGCTTGGTAAAGCTCGTCCTCGGTGACGGACTCTTATCCAGTGATGGTGATTATTGGCGCTCGCAACGACGCCTGATCTCGCCGCAATTTCACGAGCACTGCATGCCGCATTTTGTTCCGATGATTGTTGATGCGACGAATGCAACTTTCGAAAGATGGCATCAGTCCGGCCGGATCGATGTCTCTTTCGAGATGAGAAGGCTAACTCTCGATGTGATCGTCAGGGCAATGTTCAGTCTTAGTATTGGTGACAAGTTGGATGAGTTATCGGACGCTGTAACTGTGCTAATCGAGGATCTCGGCACGCTCGGCGGCAGTCTTTTTAACTTACAAGAGCAGATTACGCCCGAAAGAAACGCACGGTTTCAGCGCGCTCTGAAATGTGTTGATAACTTTGCGCACGAGCTTCTCGCCAGCCGCCGCGTTAAGTCGCAGCAGAATCGTGATTTGGTTTCTCTTTTACTCAATGCAAAGGATGAATCCACAGGAATGCCTTTGAATGAGAAGCAGCTTCGAGATGAAATTGTCACAATGCTGCTGGCCGGCCATGAGACAACTGCGATTACACTTGCTTGGGCGATCGATCTGCTTGCGAGAAATGCTGCGGCAAGGGAACGGCTTCGCACGGAAGTGGATCATGCTATTAGTGGCCGAAGCCCGCAATACGATGACTTAAATTCGCTAAACTATGCGCGCATGGTTATTGATGAAACGCTGCGATTGAATCCACCGGTGTGGTTTATGATGCGAAAGGCGGAGGTCGATTCGGAACTTGGCGGCTATTTTATTCCCGCGAATACATCGGTGTTGATCTCCCCTTACACTACACATCGCCATAAGGAGTTTTGGAAGGATCCCGACTCTTTCGATCCTGAGCGGTTCTCGCAGGAACAGAGCAAGACGCGCCATCGTTATGCCTACGTTCCTTTTTCAACAGGGCGGCATCATTGCCTGGGGCACGCGTTCGCAATGATGGAAACCCAGTTCATTCTCGCGATGATTGCGCAACATTGGCAACTCACTCCCATGTCGGATCGCATCGAGCCCAACCCTGCGATTACCTACCGCCAACGCGGTGAGCTCATGGTCAAAGCTATACCGCGCTACCAGCTATGACTGCCGAAACTACCTTGGTAGAATTGCTGCGTTCTCATGCGTTAAGACAAGGCGGGAAGCCTGCATTTACTTTTTTACCCGATGGGGAAAAGGAACAAGGCTCGCTGACTTTTGCGCAACTGGATCAGCGGGCACGTGCGATCGGTGCTTATTTACAGGCCCGGCGGATGCAGGGTAAGCCGGTGTTGTTACTATTTCCATCAGGCCTCGACTTTATCGCTGCATTCGCGGGTTGTCTTTACGCTGGAGCGATTCCGACTCCGGCGCACGTGCCGCGTCTCAATCGAAACCTATCGCGCCTGCGCATGTTGGCAGCGGATGCGAAGCCTGAAGTTGCTTTTACCACCGATACCGTTTTTGACCGCATTCAGCCGATGCTAGTCGAAGCGGGGCTGAAGGTTTTGTCGTGGGTTACCACCGGCGAAGTTTCAGAAGAGCTGGCCGGGAGTTGGTGTGAACCGCAGATTACACAGGATACGCTGGCGTTGCTGCAATATACTTCCGGGTCAACGTCCGCGCCGAAAGGAATCATGGTAAGCCACGGCAATTTGATCGCAAATCATCGAATGATTGAACGCGCGTTCGAGCACACGCATGATTCTACCTTTGTGACATGGCTGCCGCTCTTTCATGACATGGGACTTATCGGAACTGTGCTCCAGGTTATCTATCTCGGCAGTCATTGTGTATTGATGCCGCCCGAGTGTTTTTTGGTGAAACCTCTCCGCTGGCTTCAGTCGATTTCGCGCTACAAGGCTCACACCACCGGCGCGCCGAACTTTGCTTATGACCTATGCTGCCGGCGTGTCACGGCGGAGCAGCGCGAGCAACTCGATCTTAGCCACTGGCAGGTTGCTTTCAATGGCTCGGAGCCGGTTCGCGCCCAGACTTTGAAAAACTTTACCGAGACTTTTGCCACGTGCGGCTTTCGTGCGACAACGTTTTACCCGTGCTATGGACTCGCCGAGGCCACCTTGTTTGTTTCCGGTGCGACAAAAAGTTCGGAGCCGGTCACCGCATCTTTCGCCGGTGATTCCTTGCAGCATGGAAAAGCAGTCGAGGCTGACGGTGAACTATCACGCACATTTGTAAGTTGCGGTTACGGCTGGCTTGAACAGGAAATCGTAATAGTGGATCCCGAGACAAAACAACGCTGTGCCGATGGAGCAATCGGCGAGATTTGGGTTAAAGGTCCCAATGTGGCTCAAGGCTTCTGGAAACAGCCGGAGCTAACCTCCCGGCATTTCAAAGCATACCTTTTCGATAGTAACGATGGGCCTTTTCTTCGCACAGGCGATGCGGGTTTTTTCCACAAGGGAGAGCTATACATAGCCGGAAGACTGAAGGACTTGATCATCATTGCCGGGCGCAACCACGATCCCGCGGATATCGAGCAGACTGTCGAGACGAGTCATCCCGGGATTCGTCCTGGATGTTGCGCCGCATTTTCAATCGACTTTGGCGGCGACGAAAAGCTTGTGGTCCTGGCCGAGCTTCACCAGCACGAAACCCAGACGAAAGCCATTACCGATGCCGTCAGGCGATCTGTCGCGGAGAATCACGATCTTAGCATTCATGCCTTGGAATTTCTGTTGCCGGCGAGGATTCCGAAGACATCGAGCGGCAAGATACAGCGCCATCTTTGCCGTGCGCGTTACCTGGCCGGCTCATTGCACACACAGGAGATTTGATTTGAATACCGAAGCTATTGAGTCATGGGTTGCGACGTGGATTGCTCGCGCGCTGGAGGTGGAAGAAAACGATATTAATACTTCCGAGTCTTTTACCGGGCTTGGACTCGACTCGTTAAGTCTCTATACTTTGACCGGAGATATCTCGGCGTGGATGGGACGCGATTTACCCGTTACGATTGCATGGGAATATCCTACGGTCAAAGGTCTCGCGTTACATCTCGGTTCCTTGCCCAAGGAGAGTGATGAAAGCATTCCGCACGTTTCGCGTGATCAGCCATTGCCGCTTAGCTTTAGCCAGGAACGAATGTGGAACCACGCGCAAAAGCCGCGTGATCGCGACTTTGTGGTAAGGCGTTACATCCTGACCGGCGAGGTCGATCGCCGCGCGCTGGAGCGAGCTGTCGATGATTTTGTCCGTCGTCATGAGATTTTGCGAACTACCTTTGCGGGTGTAAATGGTGAGTCCTGTCAGGTTATCCAATCGCCTGCTGCTGGAAACCTTCTTTATACTGACCTAAGCGATCACTCTGCGGCTGCCGACCAAGCTGCCGCGCTCATTCAAGAGCTGGCGGATCGCGGCATTGATCTGGCAAACGGTTCGCTCTTTTATGCATGGCTACTAAAGCATCATGAGACGGAGCATAGCCTTGCATTTGTTCTGCACCACATGACTTATGACGCGCGCTCTTTCGATGTGCTGCACGAGGAAATCAGCGCGCTCTACAATGCCTACCGCAGTGGAAGTGAGTCGCCTTTGCCCGAGCTTCGCGTGCAGGTGGCGGACTTTGCGGCGTGGCAACGCGAATGGCTGCGCGAAGGCGGCGAAGCTTATGGTGCGGCGGTCGAATGGTGGAAAAAGCATTGGCCGGCGGGTGTCGCAACGCTTAACGAGCTGCCTTTTTCATGCAAAGCGAAGCCGGATAATCCCGACGCGATTCATCCTTACTACACCGTTACTTTTTCGCCTGAACTGCTCGAGCGCCTTAGAGCTTTGTGCCGCCGTGAAAATGTGACGCTTTATACCGTGATGTTCGCGGCCTTTGCGCGGCTGCTCCATGAGTATTCACAAAGGGAGCAGTTAGTCATCGGCACTTATGTCTCGCAGCGCAGCAAGCCATCGACTGCGGCGATGATGGGCTTTTTCGTGAACCTGCTTTCGCTTTGCATCGATCATCGCGGGCAGCCTTCTTTTCGCGAGCTGATGAGACGCATCCAGCAAACGATGCAGGAAGCGACGATCCACCAGTATCTGCCATTCGAGAGGCTTTCCGATGAGCTGGAGAAAAGCGAGGACCGCAAGCCGCCGGCTGCGGAAATCATCTTTCAGCTCACCAAGACCACGAAGGCGCTGCAACTTGACGGACTGACGAATTACCTCGCGCCGACTTCGCGCCAGTTCAGCAAGCCGTGGAGACTGTCGCTCACGGTCGTCGAGGGCGAGAACAGCCTGCAGGCGAGCGCGGGGTTCGATCCCGAATTGTATGCGCGCGAGGGCGTGATCGAGATGGTGCAGCGCTACGCGGCGTTTTTGGAAGCGAATGTTTAGAAAAATTGGCCAATTCCCTAGTGCATTTTTGATCAAAGGCGTTTCGCCAATCTTTCCGCAAGCCGCTGCAGCGCGGGCGAGCGATCGTGCGGGTCGAGACGCACTTCGATGAGGCTGAAGCCGGCGGTGTTTTCTTTTGCCTCCGCCAGCGCACAGTGGAGCTGCTCCTCGGTATCGACGACCCAGCCGCGACCTGCGCCGAGGAGCTCGGGCAGTTTGTGGTAGCGCCATTCGAGCACGTCGTTGTAAGGCCCGTCCTGCATGTGGCGCTCCGTGCCGTAGCCACGATTGTTTAACACAATGACGATCGGCGACAGGCCGTGGCGCACAGCGGTCGCGAGCTCGGTGCCGGTCATTTGAAATGCGCCGTCGCCGACGAGCACGAGCGGGCGCAGTTTTGGGTTGGCGATTTGCGCGCCTACGGCGGCTGGAACGGCGAAGCCCATCGATGCGTAGTAGGCGGGACCGAGAAATTCGGTGCGGTGATGGATGTAAAGATCAGCTGCGCCAAAAAGCGCGTCGCCGACATCGGTAACGACGATCGTGTTGTCGTCGAGGAAGGTGTTTAGCAACGCGAAAAGACGTTGGGACGTGATGGCGGAATTCTGGATTTCGGGTTTTGCGTTTTCGATTGGCTTGCGAAAGGGCGCGTTGCTGGTTTCGCGCTTTTTTAAATCGGCATCGATGAGGCCGCGGACGAAATCTTTGAAACGGACGTCGTCGAAATTGTGATAGCGGATGGAGAGCTTTTCGCTGGTGGCGTTGATGCTGCGTGCGGGATCGAGGCGCGCGGTATACACGCCGAGATTAATGTCGGTCATGAACGCGCCGAGCATGATCACGCAATCGCTCGCCTCGACAAATTCGCGCACGTCCTCGCGTCCCATCGCGCCTTCGTAAACGCCGAGATAAAGCGGGTGCTGCTCGCTGATAACGGATTTGCCGAGGATCGTCGTAGCAAATGGAATGCCGGTCTTTTTTAACAGATCGAGCAGTGCTTCCTGCAGTCCGAAGCGATGCACTTCCACGTCGGCGAGAATCACCGGCTGGCGCGCGTTGTTGATCATGAACGTAGCTTCGTGCAAAGCCTCGCGCAGCGTGTTCGGGTCGCTTTCCTCGTGGAGTTCGGCGGGTTGGTGATGCGCGATGCCGGGGACGTTCACCATGTCGCGCGGCAGCTCGATGTAAACAGGGCGTTTGTAACGCAGCGCGGCGTGCAGCACGCGGTCGATTTCCGCAAACGCAGTTTGCGCGTCGCTGAGCACGGTGCTGGCGACGGTGAGTTGCTCGAAGACTTTTTTCTGTGTGTCGAACTCGCGCACTTTGTGATGCAGCAGCGGATTTTTTTCGCGCTCTTTCATTCCCGGCGCGCCGCTGATGACGACGACCGGCGATTTTTCCGCGAAAGCCTCGGCGGTGGTGTTCGCGACTTTCAGTCCGCCCACGCAATAGGTGATGCAGACAACGCCGAGTCCGCGCAATCGCGCATACGCGTCGGCGGCGAAACCCGCGCCTTGTTCATCGCACGTCGTAATCGTGCGCAGCTCGCTTTTTTGCAGCAGATCATAAAAGCCGAGCACGTAGTCGCCGGGGATGCCGAAGATGTCCGTGACGCCGTGTGCGCGGAGGCGCGAGATGAGGTATTCGCCGATGGTCGGAGGCATGCGCGACTATACTGCGGCGTCGCGGGAATTGTCATGCGGCGCGAATCTCCGCACGAAATTCACCTGTTGACAGAGCGGGCGTCTTTTGCGAGTTTGCTTCACGCAAGTTCGCGCTATCCGGTTGTTCGCCTCTCTGGCAAAACTCCCTCGCAAAACGCTGGCGCGGTCCTGATTTTTACCTACGGAAATTAAATCCATCCCGATATGGCGGGTCATAGCAAGTGGTCCAAAGTTAAGCGCTTTAAAGGCGCACTCGATCAGAAACGTGGAAAGCTTTTTTCAAAGCTATCCAAAGAGATTACTGTCGCCGCGAAAATGGGCGGCGGTGATCCCGGCGGCAATCCGCGTCTGCGCAGTGCGATTCTCGCCGCGCGCGCGCAAAGCATGCCGAACGATAACATCGAGCGTGCGATTAAGCGCGGCACCGGCGAAGGCGCGGACGCACAGCATTTCGATGAGATTGTTTACGAGGGCTACGCGCCAGGTGGCGTGGCGTTGATCGTGGAAGTCGCGACAGACAACAAGAATCGCACCGCAGCGGACCTGCGCAGTATTTTTACAAAGAACCACGGCAATCTCGCGTCGAGCGGAAGCGTGAGTTACATGTTTCATCGCAAAGGCCAGATCACGGTGCCACGCGATGTGCTCGATGAGGACAAGCTGCTGGAAATTGTGCTCGAAGCCGGCGCGGAAGAGTTGACAAGCGACGAAGAACATCATGTCATCACGACCGCACACGACCAGCTCTACGCTGTCGCCGAGGCGCTGAAGATCGCGGGTATCACCGCGGATTCGCACAAGCTGACTTACGTTCCTGAAACCACCGTGCCGGTGGCGGACGAATCCATAGCAGCGCAAGTGTTAAGGCTCTGCGAAGCGCTCGAGGACAACGACGACGTGCAAAACGTGTATTCGAATTTTGATGTGCCAGAGGAAGTGCTGGCGAAACTGAGCGCCTGAATTTTCCAGACCGATTGAAGTCCGGTCTTTTTTAAGAGACTTCGAAGACCAAATTCAACATGCCCATTATGACAGAGCCTAGCGACAAACCGACAATCGAAGCCCAAAACGGTGAAGGCGCAGCCGCGCCGAAAAAGCGCACCATGAGCCTGGAAGCGCGCAGGAAAATTTCCGAGACGCTGAAAGCCCGCCGCGCCGCCAAAGCTGAAGCAGCCGGCGAGACTTTGCCAAAAGCCGAAGAAACTCCCGTGGAAGAAACCAGCACGCCGCCCGCAGCCGTGAGCGGTTCGCGCAACGAACCCGCACCGATCGCGGAGAACGTCGCGGCACCAGTGCCGGAACAACCGGTCGCACCGAAAACCGAAGTGCCAGCGCCCGCACCCGCGGCGCCGCCAGTGGATGACCGTCCGCCGATCAAATCTTCCATCGACGCGCTTGAATCCTTGCGCGCCGCCGCCGCAGCAGCGCGCCCATATGAACCCAAGCCGCGCATCACAGCCGAGTCGACTGCGTCGACGCTCGAAAGCCTGCGGGCGATCACCCGCATCGCTCGCCCGAGCAGCCCGATGCCGGAGCAACTCGGCGAAGAATTGCCGCCGGTTGGCGACGATTACGTGCCCGAATACGCCGAGGGCATCGTCGAAGTTTCCGGTAAAGGTTTCGGCTTTTTGCGCGATCAAAAACGCGGTTTTGTCCAGAATCCGGCGGACGTATTCGTCACGCCCGAGATCGTGCGGCAATACAATTTGCGCGACGGCCAGTGGGTCAAAGGAGAGGTTCGTCGCGGCAATCGCGGTGCTCAATTGTTCCGCCTCAGCGAAATCAACGGCGAGACGCCCGACAAGGCGCAGAACACGCCCGCATTTGAAGAACTCACCGTCGTCAGCCCCGATCAGCGCATTCATCTCGAGACGACGCCGGATCGTTACACAACGCGCATCATGGACATGATGACGCCAATCGGCAAAGGCCAGCGCGGCCTCATCGTCGCGCCGCCGCGCACCGGCAAAACAACGCTGCTCCAGCACATCGCCGACGCGGTCGCGAAGAATCATCCGGAGATGAAATTGATCATCCTGCTCGTGGACGAGCGCCCGGAGGAAGTGACGGAAATTCGACGCACCTGTCCGACCGCCGATATCATGGCGAGCTCGAATGACAGCGATATCAAGAGCCATACGCGCATCGCGCAGCTCGCGATCGAACGTGCGAAACGGCTTGTTGAACAAGGTCAGGATGTTTTCGTGCTGCTCGATTCGATCACGCGTGTTGGTCGTGCATTTAATAATGCGATGGGCGGTGGCGGACGCACGATGTCCGGCGGCATCGATGCGCGTGCACTTGAAATCCCGCGCAAACTTTTCGCTTCAGCACGCAATACCGAGGAAGCCGGCTCGCTGACGATCATCGCGACCGCGCTCATCGACACAGGCAGCCGCATGGATGAGCTCATTTTCCAGGAGTTCAAGGGCACGGGCAACATGGAGCTCGTGCTCGATCGTAAAGTCGCCGATCTGCGGGTTTATCCAGCGGTCGACATTTTCAAATCCGGCACGCGTCGCGAGGAACTGCTCGTTCCCGCGGATCAGCTCCACAAAATCAACGTGATCCGCCGCGGCCTCGCCGGCCACAAGCCTGAGGAAGCGATTGAGCGTCTGCTGAGTTTCGTGCGGAAATTCCCCACGAACGCGCAGATGCTGAAAGAGATTCCGGGTTAAACGTTACAGCTCGAAAAATGAGCCAAGCTTCGCGAGGAAACTCGCGGTGTATTCGGCTTTGCGTGACATGAGCGTGCGCTGCTCGGCGGTCGATGCGAGCACACTTTCATTTTCGAGGCGGCGCTGCGCGAGCATTTCGCTGAGAGATTGCAGGAGCGCTGGATTTTTCTGAAGTAGTTCGGCGAAAACCGGTTTCTCGATCTCCAGCACATCGCAATCGGTTGTGGCAACGATTGTCGCACTTCGCTTTTCGCCCGTAAGCAGCGACATTTCGCCAAAGTAATCGCCGTCGCGCAGTGTTGCGACTTGCGCTGCTTCGCCATTCCGCTGCACGTAAACGGCGGCTGCGCCTTGCGCGAGAATGAACATCGAGTTGCCTTCGGCTTCCTGTTCGATGATTTTTTCGTTTCGACCGAACCGGCAAAGATTCGCCGACTCGAGCAGGCGATCGGTTTGCGAATCGTCGAGACATTGAAAAAACGGCTGTTTGCGTAATAGCGCACGAGTGTTGTCGGAGATTTGCCGCTCGGTTTTCGGCATCTGTTTTTCGATCTGCAGCGTGCGAATGGGGAATGGGATGCGAATGCCGGCGCGACTGAGCGCATACCAGACATTTGTGTGAATGTTATCGCTCGTCTCGTTAAATTTCCGGTGATTCTCGAGATAGTATTTGATCTCGTAAGTCACCGCCGAATCGCCAAATCCAACGAGAAACGCTTTCGGCGCGGGACTCGCCATGACGCCAGGCGCAGTCGCCGTTGCATGCACGAGCACTTCTTTTACGCGATTTGGCGGCACGTTGTAATCGATCCCGAGCCGAATTCTCATCGCGTGTTCCTTTGTCGGATAGGAAAGATTGACGATGGTGTTGCGGACGATTGTGTTGTTCGGCACGTCCAGATAGATGTCGTCATTTGTGCAAAGACGCGTTGAACGCCAGTTGACCTCGATGACTTCGCCGTAAGTGTTGTCCACGATGAGCCAGTCGCCGTGTTTAAAAGGTTTTCCGAGTTGTAGCGAAATGCCGGAAATGATGTTGCCCAGCAAATCCTGCATTGCCCAACCGATGATGCCGACCAGCACGGTCGACGGCAAAATAACGCCGGTGACGTTTTGTCCGTAAATGCCGCTCAACACCATCGCCACCGTCGTTAAAAAAACAATCAGCGCAAAAACATCGCGAAGATATTTTGGAATGGTGATACCGCGTCGTTGCTCAAAGTAAAACTCCCAGAAATAACGTCGCACCAGCGCGAGCGTGAAAATGACACCGAGTAATATCGCGGCAACCCGCAGCTCTCTTTCCAACTGAAACGAGCCATAATCGTAGTGCAAATCGAGCAGCACGAGCGGCAAGTAGATCGAGATGACGATGCAAAAAAGCCGATACATCACGCCGAGCGACACGCCCGCATGTCGTTTCAGCCAGCGGCCAATCGCAACGGTAACGAGATAGAGCAGCGGCGCGATAGCGATGAGCAGGAGCAGGCGTTCTGTCGCCGTGACCGACAAATTCATCGCGCTGGTTTACGGAAAATGCTGCGCACGTTCAATTCATTCCACGAATAGCTTCTTCGCGCGCCGTCGCACGTGACGCGCGCCGGGCAGATTCACCTTCGCATGCGTAGTGGCCGGATCGATCAACGCGCGGACCGATTGCACGAGGTCGAATGAAATGTCGGGCACGCCATTTTTTTGCAGCCACTGGTGAATGAGCGCGCTTTGCAGCGCGTCCGGCATCGCGCGTAATTCGGAGACGGACAATTCCGCCGAATCGACGCAAATCGATTGCCGCAAAAACTCCTGCTGTGCGCGCAGGATTTCGGCGGTTTTCCAAATGGATTTGCGAACGTCGCGACCGAGCGCTTTTTCGATCGCGGGAATGATCTCGCAGCGCATTTTGCTGCGCGTGTTTTGCAGTTCGCGATTTGTCGCGTCATCGCGGAATTTTAGTTTGTGCGTGTGGATGTATTCGTCAATTTCCGCGCGCCAGATGCCAAGCAGCGGTCGCAGTAGATGCAATGTTGCGCCGTCTGTGTTACGCACAGTTTCAGCCTGCATTCCGCCGAGGCCAAAGGTTCCTGCGCCGCGAAACAAATTGAAAAGAAACGTCTCAACCTGATCGTCAGCGTGATGTGCGAGGAAAACGCCGTTGCATTTTTCCTCGACCGAGACGCGAGCGAAAAATGCGTAGCGTGCATCGCGCGCGGCAGTTTCGAGTGATTGCTTCTTTTTCGCCGCAAATTTTCGCACGTCATATTTCTTAACAACCGAACGCAAGTTGTATTTCTCAGCCAGATTCGCAACAAAGCGCGCATCGGCGCTGCTCGCTCGTCCTCGCAAACTGTGGTCGAGATGACAGACAACCAAATTTTTAAATCCACACGAAACCAGAAAGTGCAGCAGCGCGACCGAATCGCGTCCGCCTGAAACGCCAATGAGAAAGCTCTCCGCAGCATCGAAGTGCGCGAGCGCGGTGCGGGCTTTTTGCTCAAATGCGAGCGGTTTCGGTAACGGCGTTTTTTTTGCACGCGTGGATTTATTCATGCTGTAACGACACTTTAATAATAATGGCCGCACCGAAAGAATCCGAATTCAAGCCGTTGTTCGTGCTAATCGCTGAGGACGAGCAGTCGATGATCGACATGCTCAAGCTCGCACTCACGAAGGCCGGCCATCGTATAGCAGCCGTCGCGCGCACCGGCAGCGAAGCGGTCGAACTCGCGCGAACCACGCGCATCGACCTGGCAATTCTCGACGTTGAGATGCCGCGCATGAACGGACTCGACGCTGCGCGCGAGATTCTGGCTATTCGCGATGTGCCGCTCATCATCAGCACCGGACGCAGCGACGCAGCGGTGATTTCCGCGGCGCAACGCATCAACATCAAGGCGTTTCTCGTGAAGCCGTTTCGCCCGGAGCAGCTCGCTTCGGCCATCGCAATCGCAGTTTCGCAGCATCAATTTCAGCGCGAGGCGCAGGAAAAAATCACCGCGCTCTCAAGTGAACTCGAGTCACATAAAACAAACGCGAATGCGGTTTCGCTCGAAGCATTCGGCCTAACGAAACGCGAGCGCGAAGTGCTGGAGTTGATCGCTCAGGGAAAACCGAACTCCGAAATTGCTACGGAGTTGGGCGCTTCCACCCGCACGATCGACAAGCACGTGGAGCATATCCTGGCGAAGCTCGACGTGAAAACGCGAACGGCAGCAGCGGCGCGAGCGCTTCAGGCAAAGGCTGCGTAGGGTTCCGTATTCGGACTACGTAGTTTTACGTAAGGGTGGCACGGCACCAGCTATTTACCGCGGCTTGTGTTTGCCGCCGTAAGTAAAACCAACCTTTATCGATTGTTTCGACAGTTGTTGCTCGCGCTCACCCTGTGCACGACAGCCTCAGTGCACTCCAGCACGCTTAGCTGGACCGGAGCAGCGGGCGACAGCAATGTCAGCACCGCCGGCAACTGGAGCCTCGCACAAGCGCCTGCCTCGGGCGACAGCTTGATTTTTACCGGGACAAATTCGCTCGCGCCGAAACTTTCCACCGCGTTAACGGTAAGTTCGCTTTCATTTGCAACCAATGCATCTGCGTTTTCCCTCACGGGCACCGGCACCTACACCATCAACACGAGCTCCGGCATTACCAACAACAGTGTGAATTTGCAGACAGTTGCCAGCGCACTTGCGCTTGGCGCCAACCAGACGTGGAACGCCGCAGCCGGCGATCTCGCATTTTACGGAGCGGTAAATCTAGGTTCGCGGACGCTGACGCTGACCGGCTCGAACAACATCACGATCAGCGGCAACATCAGCGGAACGGGCGCGATGACAAAAACCGGAACCGGTAAATTAACGCTGAGCGGCTCTAATGCTTACAGCGGCACGACCACGTTAAGCGCCGGGACGATTGTGATCGGCAGCAATAATGCCGTTGGCACCGGCACCTTTTCGCTCGGCACGGCGAACGTGGACGTGAGCGGCGCGCGCGCGCTTGCGAATGCAGTCACCCTCGCCGGCGACACGACATTTCTTGGTTCGGATAATTTGACGATGAGTGGTGCGGTGAGCATCACGGGCAATCGCACACTCACCGTCAGCGGGACAGGTAAACTCACCTTCAGCGGCGTCGTTGACACGACGAAAAACAGTTACACGTGGACCAAAAGCGGTAGCGGCACGCTCGCACTGTTGGCTGCGAACACGTTTACGAAACTGAAGCTTAGCAGCGGCACATTGATTACCGGTAACGACAGCGCCCTTGGAAGCAGCACGTTTTCGCTCGGCACCGCGACGCTGCAGGGCAACGGAAACGGCACACGCACATTCGCAAACAGTGTTACTCTGGTTGGAAATCCTACGTTCGGGGGAACTGACGATTTGATTTTCACGGCGAGCGCGAGTCTCACCGGAAGTCGCACATTCACAATCAACAACTCGAATGTCACTTTCAGCGGCGCGATCACCGGAACCGGCTACGCACTGACAAAAAACGGCCCGGGAAACCTGATTCTCAGCGGCAATTCCGCGAATACATACACTGGAGCAACAACAGTGAATGACGGAAAACTCGTGCTCGCCAAGACCGCAGGTGTGAATGCGTTCGGCGGATCACTGGCGATCGGCGATGGCAGCGGCTATGCAGCTTCGACAATCGTGCAACTTAACGCGTCGAATCAAATCGCCGACACCACGGCGGTCACGGTCAATGCCGACGGACAACTCAATTTGCAGACTTACGCTGAGGCGATTGGAGCTTTGACAATGACCGGCGGCAGCATCATCGGCACAAACCGTCTGGACCTCGGTGGGAATGTAACCGTGAGCGCAGCGGGCACAAACTCAGCAGCAATCAGCACGAATCTCGGATTAAACGGCGCGCGCACTTTTACGATCAACGACAACGGGTCGACAACGGACGTGGACCTGACGATTGCGGGCGTAATTTCCGATGGCAGCGTGACGAGTGCGCTTAACAAAGTCGGTTCAGGTTTCGTCGCCCTCAACGGAACGAACACCTACACCGGCGGGACAACATTGAGCGCGGGTGGTATTTCGGCGGGCACAAACAGCGCATTCGGCACCGGCACGATTTCACTTGGCGCGGCAACAATTCAATCGAGCAGTGGCGCGCGCTCTTTTAGCAATGCGTTAACACTCGCTGGCGACACCATTTTCTCCGGCACGGATAATCTCGCCTTCAGCGGCTCCGCGGCGCTGACCGGCAATCGCACGCTGACCATCAACAACACGACGACAACATTTAGCGGCGCAATCGCGCAGGACATCGCAGGCCGCACGCTGACAAAAACCGGCGTCGGCACGCTCGCCCTTACCGGCACGGGAGCGAACACGATCACCGGCACGACGACCGTGAATGCCGGCACGCTTTTGCTCGGGAAAAATTCCGGTGCGGCGATCGGCGGCGATCTGGTAATCGGCGATGGTTCAGGCACGGATACCGTGCAGTTTTCCACAGCGAATCAGCTCGCAAGCGCCGCGAACGTGACGGTGAATGGAAGCGGTGTTTTGGATTTGAATGGAAACAACCAAGCGATTGCGTCGCTAACGCTCGGCGGCGGAGCGTTGATAACCACCGGAACCGGAGCGTTAACACTCGGCGGTGACGTGTCGCACAATGGCTCTGGCGCTCAAACCGCAACGATTTCCGGGAAAATCGATCTCGGCGGAACAACGCGCACGTTTACGGTGAACGACTCATCCGCTGCAACTGACCTGACAATTTCGGCGGTGATCTCGAACGGTGCGCTCACGAAAACAGGCGGCGGCACGATGTTGCTTAGCGCAAGCAACAGCTACACCGGCACGACGACGATTAATGGCGGAACTTTGCAGCTCGGAGCAACAAGCGCGATCGCGAGCGCGTCATCCGTTATTTTAAATAACAGTGCGACATTTGACCTGAACGGTTTCAACGCGACGCTCGCTTCGCTCTCCGGCACAGGCAATGTCGCTCTCAGCGGCGGCACGCTTACTTTTGGCAACGGCAACTCGACTACATTTGGCGGCCCAATTTTCGGCAACGGCAGCATCATTAAAAATGGGTCGGGAACATTTACGCTGAGCGGTAGCGCGAGTTTTACCGGCGCAACGAATGTCAACTCGGGCACGCTGCAATTCAGCGGGACAAATATCGCGCCATCGAGTTCGGCCACCACGATTGCATCCGGAGCGTCGCTGGATTTAAACAGCTTTAACGAAGTGCTCGGATCCCTTTCCGGCAGCGGAAACGTCACGCTCGGCAGCGGCTATCTGACGGTCGGCGGTAACAACAGCTCGACGACATTTTCCGGAATTATCAGCGGAAGCGGCGGCTTAATCAAAACCGGCACGGGCGCGATGACCGTCACGAATGCAAACACGTTTGATGGTTTGGTGACGATCAATGACGGCTCGCTCACGCTCAGCGGCTCGAATGCGAAGCTCGCGAGCGCATCTGCGTTTTACATCGGCAATCGCACCACGCTTACGCTCGACAACTCGACAGGCACAAACACAAACCGCATTGCCGATACCGCGGCGATTTGGTTCAACGGTGGCACGTTTGCGTTTGTCTCGGGCAGTAACGGCTCGACCGAAACGGTCGGCGCGCTGAATGCGATCGGCGGCGCATCCACTGTCTCGATTGCAAATGGTGGCACATCATCGGCACTGACGTTTAATTCGCTCGGGACGATCGCGAGTGGTGCAACGGTGAATTTTTCCGCAAGCGGCGGCACACTCGGATCCGGTGTTGGCGGTCCGCATATTTACGTCATCGGCCAGGCGAGTGGGTTCATGGGTGGTTGGGCGACCGTCGGCAGCAACTTCGCGGAATATTACGCCGACGGTGTGCGCGCGTTTAGCAATTATTATACGGGCAGTGACGGCATCAATGTGAATGACGGAACAAAAGTCGTGCTGCTTTCCGGCAGTTCGCCGGGCACAGCCACGACGCTGACGAATGCGGGCACGACGTCAAACTTGAGCCTCAGCATTTCCGACGTTTCGTCGATCGATCTCGGCACCGCGACGACACGCACCTTAAATCTCGTCAGCGGCGGATTGATCAAAAGCAGCGCGACAGCGACCACGATTTCGGGACAGGGTCGATTGACGGCCGGTGGAACTGCAACCGGTTCGCTCGCGATTTCGATCGACGCGGGCCATACGCTCAGCATCGCGTCGAGCATCATCGACAATGCGGGCGCGAATGGAACTTACGGCGATGCCGATGACGGCGTAGTCTCGCTCGCGAAAACGGATGCGGGACTGCTCGTGCTCACCGGCTCAAATGCATTTAGCGGAAACGTCTTTGTCAATGGCGGCACGCTGCGGATCTCCGCCGAAAACAATCTGGGCGCGAATGGCAATGACGTGATCTTCAATAGCGGCACGCTAAATGTGGCGAGTGGCTTCACTGCGAGTAGCGGCAAAATTTTCACGATTAGCTCCGACCTCACCGGCACCATTGACGTCGATGCCGGGCAAACGCTCACGCTTGCGAATGCGGCGAATGTTTTAACGAGTGGAAACGCCGCGAGCGTTCTCTACAAAAATGGTGGCGGCATCTTTGTCCTGCAGAATGCCGACACGTCGTTTACCGGCACGTTGCAGGTGAATGCCGGGGTCGCTGAGTTGCGAAACGCGCAGTCACTCGGCGGCGCGATTCTGCTCAACAGCGGGACACTTCGTTTGCGCAACGATGCCGATACAAATTTCGGAAACACCGTTTCGCTTTCCGCGGACTCCACCATCGAGGTGACGCGGTTGACCGGCACTTCCGGCGCTGTGAATCTCACGCTCGCCAAACTTTCAGCCGGTGCAAACACGTTGACCATCACCGGCAGCAATGGCGCATCGCTGGCTTTTGGCTCCGTTAATTTGACGGCGAATACGACGTTTAACACTTCGACCGCTACCGTCTCGCTCAGCTCAATTGGCGGCGGATTCGGTTTTACAAAAACCGGCACAAACACGCTGACGCTCAGCGGCACGAGCAGCTACACGGGCGCGACGACGATCAGCGCCGGAACCTTGAGAATCGCCGGGACGAATGCAACGTCGCCACTTTCTGCAGTGGCACTGGCTTCGGGTGCGATTTTTGATTTGAATAACTACAGCACGAAAATCGCGGTGCTTAGCGGTTCGGGCTCGATCGCGCTTGGAAGCGCAGTGCTCACCGCGGGCGATGTGAGCTCCAGCACTTTCGCAGGCGCGCTCAACGGAGCCGGTGGATTTATAAAATCGGGTGCCGGTATCCTGACTCTCGGCGGCACGTCGGGTTATTCGGGCGCAACGACGATCAGCGCCGGCACATTGCAACTGGGCACAAACAACGCGATCGCCAGCGCGTCAAACATCTCCATCGCGAACGGCGCGACTTTTGATCTGAACAATTTCAATCAAACGACGACGGTGCTGACAGGCTCTGGAAATGTAACGCTCGGCAGCGGCACGCTGACGCTCGGCACGTCCAGTGGTTCGAGCACCTTCAGCGGCGTGCTTAGCGGAAGCGGCTCGGTTGTTAAAAACGGAACAAGCACGCTGGTTTTAAACAGCGGAAATACGCTCAGCGGCGCCATTACAATCAACGCCGGCATTCTCGACGTGGAAAACCTGTCGGCCCTCGGCGGCACGACAGGCGGAACGGTCGTCAATTCCAGCGCGGAGTTGCAGATCGGCACATCGGTCAGCGGCGAAGCGCTTACCCTAAGCGGCTCGGGCAGCAGTGCAGGTGCGCTCCACAACGTGAGCGGCACCGTCACGTGGGGCGGGCCGGTTTCGCTCGCGGCGAACAGCACGGTCGCTTCCGACGCGGGCACGCTTACGCTCAGCGGCTCCGTTTCCACCGGCGCAAACGTGCTGACGACAACCGGCAGCGGAAACATCATCATCAGCGGCGCGATCAGCGGCTCGGCAGGGCTGGCGAAAAGCGGCACGGGCACGCTGACGTTGAGCGGATCAAATTCGTTTGGCGGAACTGTTAACGTGACTGCCGGCGTGCTTTCCGTCCAGCACAGCGCGGCTCTTGGTGCGAGCGGTGCGGGGAATGGAACCACGATCGGCAGCGGCGCGGCGGTGCAGATCAGCAACGCGAGCGGAATCAATATCGCCGGGGAAATTTTGACACTCAGCGGCGCCGGCATTGCAAACACCGGCGCGTTATCAAATACCAGCGGGAACAACTCCTGGAGCGGCAATGTGGTGCTCGCGGCCGATTCCACGATCGGGGTCGCGCAATCGCAGGACGCGCTTACGATTTCCGGCGTAATCAGCGAAAGCGGCACCGCGAGTGCACTGACAAAAGCCGGGACAGGCACGCTCGTATTTTCCGCCGCGAATACTTACAGCGGAGCGACCAACATTGTTGCGGGGACTCTGCAGCTTGCGGCCTCTGATCGCATCAACGATGCATCAGCCGTCACCATCAGCAGCGGCGCCTTGCTTGATCTGAATGATTACAACGAGACGATCGGCTCGCTCGCAGGCGCGGGCGATGTAGACACCGGCAGCGCTACCGGCGGAACGCTGACGGTCGGCGTTAACGACCGTTCAACAACGTTTTCAGGCAACATTTCCGGCATTGGCGATGTCGTCAAAACGGGCACGGGCACCCTGACACTCACCGGCACGAACAGCACCTATTCCGGCGATACCTACGTGAATTCCGGCAAGCTCGCGATCGACAACGACGCGCGACTTGGCGCTGACGGCGGCCTCATTTTCAGCGGCGGCACATTGCTCGCGAGCGGATCGTTTACCTCAAGCCGCGTGGTTGCGGTGAATGCCGATAGCGCGATCGATACAAATGGCAACACCGTGATTCTCAGCGGCTCCCTCAGCGGCACGGCAAACCTCGCGAAGAATGGCGCGGGAACGCTGAAACTCAGCGGATCGAATGCCGGTTTTACCGGTTCATTTGCGGTGAACGGCGGAAAGCTCGCGGTTAACGCTGCGTTTACGAACAGCACCGTCACGCTGGCTAGTGGCGCCGAACTCGATGGCAGCGGCAGCGTCAACGACGTCGCTGCAGCCAGCGGTTCAACCGTTGCTCCTGGCAATAGCGGGGCCGGACAGCTCGGCACGGGCAACTTCAACCTCGGCAGCGGCGCGCACCTTTCGATCGAGATCGGCGGCACCACGGCCGGCACGGGCTATGACGAGATAAGTGTAACCGGCTCGGTTACAATTTCCGGCGCGCTCGACGCTTCGTTCGTCAATGGCTACACGCCAACACACGTGGCGAGTTTGAGTGTTCCCTACGTGATCGGCGGTGCGAACACCACGCTCGACAAGTTTTTCATCATCATCAACGACGGCGCCGACGCAGTGAACGGCACATTTTCAAATCAAGTCATGTCGAATACCATCTTCGGCACGCTGCCGACGATTACGTTTGGAAATCAACCGTTCGCGATCAGCTACACCGGCGACGCAGCGACCAATAGCACCATTGGCGGCAACGACATCGTCCTCACCGCGATCCCGGAGCCGAACGAGCTGACGTTCTTCGCGGGCGGAATTGCGCTGCAGATCGCATGGTTCCGCCTGCGCAAGCGCCGCTGATCTAACCCTCGATCGTGTTGATCTCGACGGGCTCGACTTTGACGCCGAGCTCCTCGAGCCAGGCGATCGATTTTTTGATTTCCCCGCGCTCGCCGTCGAGCTCGATGGAGACGATGCCGACCTCGGCAGTGACGCTGGCTTGGCGGACGTTTGTCACCACGTTAAACTTGTGGCCGAGCTCGTAGATGATGGGCCGCGTGATGAGTCGCGCGGGGAACATGAGCCAGAGGCGGGATTTTTCGGCAGCCATGGGCGAAGTGTCGAAGGACGAAGCGCGTGTGTCGAGGGCTTTTGACTAGCCGCCGGCGATGGCGGGGACGATGGAGATTTCGTCGGTTTCTTTTACAGCCGTGGCTTTTTCCTCCAGAAAACGAATGTCCTCATCGTTGATGAACACGTTCACGAAACGGCGAATGTTGCCGCTCTCGTCGCAGATGCGCTCTTTCAAGCCGGGATAGCTCTTGTCGAGATCGGCGAGAATTTCCTCGATGCTCGAGCCGGAAGCGCTGACAACTTCCTGCTCGCGGGTGAGTTTGCGGAGTGGAGTGGGAATGCGGATGTTTGGCATATTTGTGTTTGTTAAATGGTTGCTTGCAGTTCTTCGCGCACGAGCTCTTCAAATTCGCGCAGGCTCGGCTTGATCGTGCGCGCCTCGCCGCATTTACCGATGATGGCTTCCTGCGTTTTTAAGCCGTTGCCGGTGATGCAGAGCACGATGCTTTCTTCGCGTGGAATCGCGCCGGACTCGATCAATTTTTGCGCGCACGCGACGGTCACGCCGCCGGCGGTTTCGGCAAAAATGCCTTCGTGACTCGCGAGCAGACGAATGCCTTCAACGATTTCATCATCGTTTACGTCCTCGGCGCTGCCGCCGGTTTCGTTCATCGCGTGAATCGCATAATAGCCGTCGGCCGGTGTGCCGATTGCGAGCGATTTCGCGATCGTCTGCGGCTTCGGCACCGGCTTCACGATGTCGGTGCCTTTTTTCTTCGCAGTGCTGATCGGCGAACAGCCGCTCGCCTGCGCACCGTGCATGGCGAATGGCGTTTTCTCGACAAGCCCGAGTGTGGCGAACTCGTTGTAAGCCTTGCAAATTTTTGTCAAAAGCGAGCCGCTCGCCATCGGCACAACCGTGTGCTGCGGCAAACGCCAGCCGAGCTGCTCGGCGATCTCGAAGCCCATCGACTTCGAGCCTTCGGCGTAATACGGACGCAGGTTCACATTGACGAAACCCCAGCCGTATTTGCCCGCGATTTCGGAGCAAAGGCGATTGACCTGATCGTAAGGCCCGTGGATGCCGATCACGTTCGTGCCGTAAACGAGCGATCCGAGCACTTTGCCCTGCTCGAGATCGGCGGGAATCAGCACGTAGCTGGTAAGGCCGGCGCTCGCGGCGTTTGCGGCGACGGAGTTCGCGAGATTTCCGGTCGATGCGCACGCGACGATTTTGAAACCCATCTCTTTCGCGCGGCTCAGCGCCACGCTCACGACGCGATCTTTAAAAGACAGCGTCGGATAATTGACCGTATCGTTTTTGACGTAGAGCTCTTTGACGCCGAGGGCCTGCGCAAGCCGGTCGGCTTTGACCAAAGGCGTGAATCCGACCTGCGTTCCGACAGTCGGTGCGCCGTCGATCGGCAGCAGCTCGCGGTAACGCCACATCGATTGCGGACGCGATTGGATTTCCGTGCGCGTGAGCACCGGACGGATCGCATCGTAATCGTAAGCCGCCTCGAGCGGCCCGAAATCGAAATCGCAAACATGCACCGCTTCCTTCGGGTAAGCGCGTCCGCACTCGCGGCACTTGAGGTGCGTAAAATAAGGGCTCGAATTTTTGTCCATAAATCAAGCTCCGATCGAGAGTGCCGACGAGGAAGGGGAAGGTGCGACGGTGCGCAAATTCCTCTCATCTTTTCCCGCAGGTCATTTCATTTTATTGAAACGAACTGTGGGCTGGATTTGGCACCTGGTCCCCGACGCTTCGTTCTCACGAAACATCGAGCGGTTGCCGTGACTTCAACGGGCCAGTCCCTCAGTCACTCTCGATAAGAGTGCGGGGAAATTAGGCGCGGCCCGGCGCAGCGTCAATCTATTTTTCATAACGCGGTGGTTGTTTGCAGGTATGCCGCGCAAGACCTACGTTCAATAAACTTTCAGATGGAGCCAACGACGGGATTCGAACCCGTGACCTGCTGATTACGAATCAGCTGCTCTACCAGCTGAGCTACGTTGGCTTCTACTCTGTAAAATGGCTGATTTTCAATTCCGCCTTTGACTCGTTGTATCCCTGAATTTGTATCCTTCGGCAATCGAAATGATCACCGTTGAGGCAAAATCTGACTGGGAAGCAACAAAGGTTCAAAACTTGATGCGTTATTCGGCCATCGAGCAGCTATTTCGCACGATTTAAGACGGGCGGCAAGTTGATTCGAAAAAGCTTAAACACAACGGTGTTTTCGGTCGCGCAATTGCGTTTGCCCGGCGTAATTAAACAGCATCGGGCTCTCAACGAATCCCGCAAAGCATTTGGAAACGGCAAAATGACGTTATTCCATGCCGATGAAGCAAAGTATTTGAAGGTGCCCGCCCAGGAGAAAGCGCGATTCTTCCAACGTCCTGTTTCGTCATAATATCCCACCTGATATTGCATCTTTTTGGGGTTGCGAAATACACCCCCACTGGTGATTTGAGCTTCAGAGCCGACAATACCCGTCGAGGAATGGGATTAATCCGCTTATTGGGCAGCTCCTTGAGCAACTGGTTACGAAACTTCTCGGCGGCGCGCAGGCTTTTCCTGCTATGGCCAGCGAACAATTTGCTGACCTCCACCTTGGCACGAGAGATGACAACCTGATAGCCGTCGTTGGTCACACGGATATTCCTGAACTCCGTGAGTGCTTTCTTCATTACTCGGGGTTTTACACCTCAGTCCTATGTCCCTCCGCGTCATACTCGTAAGTTTTCCCATCAACTTCACCAGCCACCTTTTTATGTGATCCGTCACAGTAGGGCTGGTTCTTCGACAAGCCACACATGCAAATCCAGACGGATTTCTCCTGGGGTTTGATTTCGAGAGGTTGATTGGCGGTTCTCAGCACTTTTCTCATGCACGAGATCTGACCGCATCTATCTGTGAATGCGAGCACATTTAGTGTTTCGATGGATATTCACATTCAAGAGCACAATTCAACTTTGGCCTCTCCCGACAATACTGCGAGCTTTCGGCTGGATGTGTGTTATTGTCTCTGCAACTTACCGATTCAGAAGGCGAGAGTGCATCTGTAGCTGGCAAGATCCAACATTATGAAATTCCGCATCCCCTTCGATCGCGTCCACTGGGAGACAAGCATATTCCTGATCGGGACCCTCTTTCTTACGCTCACCGCAGTGCCGCTTTATCTTTGGCACTATGGCCTGGACTGGTTTCAGATTGGCTTATTCTGGGTAATGTTCCTGTGCACCGGATTCAGCATCACCTTGGGATATCACCGTCTATTTTCTCACCTCTCTTTTAAGAGCCATTGGAGTGTTCGCTTGTTCACACTTATTTTTGGTGCGGCCGCATTCGAGAATTCAGCGTTGATGTGGGCCTCTGAGCATCGACGGCATCACAAACATGTCGATCATGACGATGATCCTTATGATATCAGCAAAGGTTTTTTTCATGCTCATATCGGCTGGCTCTTGTTTAAGTTGAAAGTTCAACCGCCATACGATAACGTTGCCGACCTTCAGAGAGATCCTTTGGTGCGATGGCAGAACCGCTGGGTGCAAGTCATCGCAGTGGTGGTTAGTTTCATCTTTCCAACCGTTCTTGGCTGGATGTGGAATGGGGCGGCGGGAGCACTCGGCGCGTTTCTAATTGGAGGTGTAGCACGGGTAGTCTTCCTCCAGCACTGCACATTTTTCATCAATTCCGCCTGTCACACCATTGGCAACCAGCCATACTCAACCCGCTGCTCCGCACGGGATAGTTGGATCATGGCCCTATTTACCTTCGGCGAGGGTTATCACAATTATCATCACGAGTTTCAGCACGACTATCGCAATGGCGTAGGGCGCTGGCAGTTTGATCCGACAAAATGGACCATTTGGATGCTGCACAAGCTTGGGCTGGCCCAAAGCCTACGACGTGTTCCATCTGAAAAAATCCTTCTTGCACAACTCGGCGAAACCCAGCGGCGTGTGGAAGCAAGCCTTGCCACTGTGAGCACCAGTGACGCAGCGCATAGTCTGCTCGTCCGAATCTATGAGCGACTTCAGTCAATCGCAATGAAGTGGGATCAGTATCGTTTAAAGCAAATCGAAGTGACCCGTGAGATGCTGAAATCTCTCCGGCACGAATTAAGAGCAGTAATTAGCGAACTGAAAACTCTCGATCTTCCGGCACGCACAGCAACGTAATCAACCGATTGGAGCATCAAATGATAACAAGACAAATCGAACCTCTCGATAAAAGGAATCGGATACCTTTTAACGAAAGCTGGCTGGACTTGGAAGCGTTGGCCGAGATGGAGTTTACCTCGGAAGATCCAGAGCATCCCATTGAATCGGCAATCGTAGAAAACTGTGGATCAGGCTGGGTTGCATCCACTCCAGGTGAACAAATGATTCGTATTTGCTTCACCAAACCTCAAGACTTGAAACGTATCCGCTTGGTCTTTGAGGAGGGAAAGGATCATCGAACCCAAGAGTTCGTGTTGCGCTGGTCACCGAGCGGACTGACGGAAGACTATCGAGAGATTGTGCGACAGCAGTATAACTTCAGTCCTCCTGACACCACACAGGAAACCGAGGATTACACCGTAAATCTTCAAGGTGTGAAGGCATTTGATTTAAGCATTGTTCCCGACATCAGCGGCGGCAGCACCACTGCATCTCTGACCGAGCTTCGCTTAGCATAAAAGGGCTTTACGATAGTCAGATACGCCGCAGACCAAAATATCCGAGGACAACGCGAAATCCCGATTACCGTTAGCTATGCCGATAAAAGGAATTCTGATCTTGGTGATGCTCGCAACGATCATTGGCACCCTGCCAGTTTGGCCCCACACAAAGCATCTGGGCTTCACGGTTAGTGGAGTGATGAGTATTTGTCTGCTCGCCTTCATTACGTTGCTGTTGTGTGGAGTTTTTTGATTTTTAATGCGCGTCTCTTGGATAATTCCTGCGGCATTACCTTGAACAAAGTCTCGATTAAGCTAATGGAACTGGCGGACTTGGAAGGGGCAATACCTCTGTTTGCTGCACAGTTGCGCGAGCATGACATCCATACGTCGATTGCCGATCTCAATCAGGCTGCACACGCCATCATTGACAATCCTTCTTTAGGGTTTTTGCTCCTTGCAAGGAACGAAACTACCCTTGTGGGATTCTCCTATGCAGCTTCGCACCTGAGCCTGGAGCACGGAGGCATCATTGGATGGCTGGAGGAACTTTATGTCATTCCTGAGTGGCGACGACGCGGCGTCGGCTCACAATTATTGACCGAAACGATTCTTCGAGCTGAAAAGTTGAAGTGGCGGACTCTTGAGCTAGAGGTTGTTACTGGGCACGAACGGGTCATCCCTCTCTACCTTCGACATGGGTTTCAGCCGACCTCACGAATCCGTTACACGCGGCGATTGGAAATCTGATTGGATGATTCTTGGACGCCCTGCAGGGCTCAATCTTTCGATCTGAGTGTCACCGTGGCCAATCGATTTTACTCAAGCATTATAGCCAATCTTGGGGCACTGTGGCAGGTTAAGGTATGAGGATATTCAAATCGTTCACATTGAAATGGTGGCAGGTCAGCCTTTTTAAAATCTCGTGTGTGTCATTTGGGATTCTGATTGGGGCTACCTGGCCTGATATCTTCAACCTGTGGCGATCTATACTTTTGCTGCTGGTCGTTTTTCCTGGGCTTTATCTTTCTTGGGTCTGGTGGAAACAGTGACCGGAAGGGAGAGAGTGGCGGTAGCACCTCACACGTTATTAACTACTATAGGTAGCGAGCACTGTTTTGGAGATTTGGACTCGCACGATTCGTATTCCACTAAGACCCTGCTAATCCTCTGTCTGTATTAAATAGACTTAACGTTTCCAGATAGCGCGTGGATTAAGGTAATGAAAAGGTAAGCACCCGCAAATACGCAGGCGGCAAAAACGATTAGGACTGCGACAATTAAACCAATGACAAACAGCTAGGTGCGTTGTTGATTCACCTCGTTTTGCATCTGCCAGGTGCTTTTGCAGCAGCTCATAATTTCGCTGACTCGGTCGAAACCAAAAAGCAAACACCTCGCCCACGCCAGGAATGATTCCCATTACGGCATTCAGGAGAATGTTTAGACTCATTCGAGCGAGCACAATTTTGGGAACTCCCAAGCTTGCGGCGACGTAAAGCGTAGCCGAGGAAATCAGTGCTGCTGCTGCATCTCCAATTCCTGGAATGAGATCCATTATCGGGTTCAGCCCAAACTTCATTTTGGTTGCTGGAACTTCGATCAAATTGTCCATGAAGAAGGCGATCAAACGCGGCAAACCGTGAACTGTCTGATTTGCATCAACCGCCCGTTGTGGTGGAAGCACCTCCAGCTTAGGCCGCATGGGTTTATGAGAGACCATTGGATCGACCTCGACCCCCAATCGTTCGACAAAACTTCGGTGGAACGAATTCCTTGCGATGCGCTTGTTTTTGAGTTCGTTCATATCTCCAAGAACGCATCCGGTGGCATAAGTGGCGGTTGATCTAGTCTGGCAGCCACTTCAACGTCAACTGCACAGCTTCGATTGAGTCGCCTCGGGTGTTTCAATTTCAGCCGTCGCAGGAGTGGCGCGGTTTACAATCCGCTCATCGGCATTACAGTGAGGTCTATGGGAGACAGATCACCAAAAGAAGCGCACAAAAAGGACGTTCAAAAGCACGCAAAGCACGATGCGGCGGTGCATAAAAAACTGGAGAACGCTGAAGCCCAGCACCATCCAACATCAGGTCATACCGCTACACCTGCTCATCCGACGACATCAGACGAACCGAGCGAAAGCAAAAAGGAATAACCGTTCGGCGAATGGCAAATCCTCGTGCAAAGAAAGGTGAACGCTGCGCGTGCATCTCTCGACGACATTGCGAACGATTCAAGCATCTCATGAGAAAAAACCATTTTTTCTACTGACGAATCAGCTGCTCTACGTTGGCGCAAAGCGGGCGGACAATATGCTTGCGATGCGATTTCTGACAACCGAAAACTCGCGCTTTTGACAACGCAAATATTTGACGCGGCAATGCGCGGTTGCTTACCCTCCGTGCTCCCAACCGCACTTCAAAACCCCCTCTTAAAATGCCCTACACACTCGGAATCGACTACGGCACCAACTCGGTGCGCGCCCTCATTGTTGACACCTCAAACGGACACGAACTAGGGAGTTGCGTCGTCGAGTATCCCAGCGGCAAGCAGGGCATCCTGCTCGATTCGCGCGATCACAATGTCGCGCGGCAGCATCCGGGCGATTATCTTTTCGGCCTCGAAAAATCAGTGCTCGGCGCGATCACGGAGGCAAAGAAAAACGCGGCGTTTTCCGCGAAAGAAATCATCGGCATCGGTGTGGATACCACCGGATCGAGCCCGATTCCGGTCGATGAAAAAAACGTCCCGCTCGCGCTCGACGCGAAGTGGAAGGACAACCTCGCGGCGCAATGCTGGCTCTGGAAAGATCACACGAGCTGGCGCGAAGCGGCGAGCATCACGGAACTCGCCGCGCAGCATCGTCCGCAGTTCATCGCGAAGTGCGGCAACACCTATTCGAGCGAGTGGTGGTGGTCGAAAATCTGGCGCTGTTTGAAAAGCGCGCCGGAAGTTTTCGATGCCGCATTTTCGTGGGTCGAACTTTGCGACTACGTCCCGGCTGTGCTCGCCGGCGTTACCGATCCGCGCAAAGTGAAACGCGGCATCTGCGCCGCCGGACACAAGGCGCTTTACAGCGACGAATGGAGCGGCCTGCCCGACAAGGAATTTCTCGCGATGCTCGATCCGAAACTCGCGGATCTGCGCGACCGGCTTTACGACAAGGCGCACGACGCAACCGTTTCCGCGGGCGCGCTTGGCGATGAATGGGCGAAAAAACTCGGCCTGACCGCCGGCATTCCGATTGCCATCGGCGAGTTCGATGTTCACTACGGCGCGATCGGCTGCGGCGTGGATGAAGGCACTCTCGTCAAAGTCATCGGCACCTCGACGTGCGATTGCGCGGTCGTTCACGCGGATAAAACCGTGGCCGACATTCCCGGAATTTGCGGCATTGTGCCCGGCGCGATTTTGCCCGGCTACTACGGCATCGAGGCGGGGCAGTCCGCTGTCGGCGATATTTTCAAGTGGTGGGTCGAAGGCGTATGCGAAGGCGACGGCGCATTGCATGGCCGTTTAACAAAAGAGGCCGCAGCGTTGAAGCCCGGTCAGAGCGGATTGCTCGCGCTCGATTGGAACAACGGCAACCGCACCATCCTGGTCAATCCGCAGCTCAGCGGCTTGATCCTTGGCCAGACGCTGCACACGACCCGCGCGGAAATTTACCGCGCGCTCATCGAGGCGACGGCGTTCGGCGCGCGTGCGATCATCGAGCGCATTCGCGAATACGGCGTGCCGATCAACCGCGTCGTTTGTGCAGGCGGCATCGCGGAAAAAAATCCGATGCTGATGCAAATCTACGCGGACATCACCGGCTGCACGATGCAGGTCGCCGGCTCGTCGCAGGCTTGCGCGCTCGGCTCCGCGATCAGCGCCGCTGTGCTCGCCGGTGCGCACAAAAATTTCGCCGATGCCGAAAAAGCGATGAGCTCGCTGAAGCCGGTCACGTATTCGCCGATCGCCGAGAATCAAAAAGTTTACAGCGATCTCTACGCGCTCTACCGCCAGCTCCACGACGCATTCGGCGGCGTTAACAAATGCGCAGACCTTTCCGGCGTGATGAAAGACCTCATCCGCATCAAGGAAGCCGCGCACAGCTGATGCGGGCAGTATGAATTTCCGCGCATGAACAAACTCTGCGCCGTTCTTTTAACGGCTTGTGCGCTTGCGCTCAGCCTCACTGCCGCGGATGCGGAGAACGCTTTGAAGGACGCTTTCAAAGGGCGCTTCCTCGTCGGCGCGGCGCTAAATCCCTCGTATTTCATGGAGGAAAATTCCGCGCCGGCGCAATTGGTGAAGTCGCAGTTCAGTTCGATCACGCCCGAGAACGTGCTGAAGTGGGCCTCCATTCATCCGCTTCCGGAAAAATACGATTTCGCCCTGCCTGACCGTTACGTGAACTTCGGTATGAAAAATGGCATGTTCACTATCGGCCACACGCTCGTCTGGCATGGGCAGACGCCGGATTGGGTTTTCAAGGACGCCGACGGCAAACCTGTGGACCGGGACACGCTTCTACAACGCATGCACGATCACATCCGCACGGTCGTTGGGCGTTACAAAGGCCGCGTGAAAGGCTGGGATGTCGTGAACGAAGCGCTTGGGGAAAATGGTGCGCTGCGTGACTCGCCCTGGCGGCGCATTATTGGCGATGACTACATCGCGAAGGCTTTCCAGTTTGCGCACGAAGCCGATCCGTCCGCTGAACTTTACTACAATGATTACGGCATCGAAAACGCCGCCAAGCGAAACGGCGCGATTGCACTGTTGCGCACGCTCAAAGAGCAGCGCGTGCCGATCACGGGCGTCGGAATCCAGGAGCACGTCTCGCTGGACTGGCCTGCATTAAAGGACGTGGATGAAGCGATCACCGAGTTTGGCAAGCTTGGACTCAAAGTCATGATTACGGAGCTGGACGTCAATGTGTTGCCCGATCGTCACCACGCCGCGGGCAATGCTGACATAACTCGCACGGAATCTGCCGAGGCTATACTCAATCCCTACGTGCAAGGTTTACCCGATGATGTGCAGCAAAGGCTTGCCAGCCGTTATGCCGCGCTTTTCAGCACGTATCTCAAACATCCCGGCGTCGTCACCCGCGTGACGTTGTGGGGCGTAACCGATGGCGATTCGTGGCTGAATAATTTCCCGATCAAAGGCCGCACGAATTACCCGCTGCTCTTTGATCGCGAGAGCCGGCCGAAGCCTGCTTTCCGTGCCGTGATCGACGCGGCAAAAGCTTCCCAATAAGCTACGCAGACGCAGCGCTAAAACTGTCCGTTCGCCGAAACCGAGATCGTTGTTTGATTCACCGGCGCGACGGCCGACGCCGGTTTGTCCGGCACGCGATAACTTACGCCGAATCCCGCGCCAATCGTGTTGGTGAATTTCCAGTTTGTGCCGAGGCTGAGCACGACTGCGTTGTCGTTGTTTAAAATTTCCCCGTCGCGACTGCGGTCTTTGACTTCGCGCGACACGCGCAGATTCATGCTCATCGGTTCGACCGGCTGAAGTTTTACTTCGGTAAAATACGCGTTGCTCGCTTCCTCGATGCCGGAAAGCGAGAATGTCGAATCCTGCGACTGCAATCCGCACGACCAGCTCGCTTGCGGGCGGATTTTCCACAGCAGCGCCGCGTCGAATTTCGCGCCGGTTTTGTCGCGGTCCGGCAGCAACTCCGTCTGGTCGTTGCTCAGCGCGGTCGCCGTCTGCAACGTCACCGGCACGAACGGCAGCTTCTGCTCGAGCGTCAGGCCATAGATGTCCTCGAGCAAAATCGTGTTGTCGAATGCGCGCGTTTCCTGCCGGCTCGCCTGCGCGCTGATTTTCGTGACGTCTTTTTGCGGCATCCACGCGAGTTCGCCCCCGTATTTCACCGCGTCGGAAAAACCCGCCTGCGAATCGGACGCGCCGCGCGAGAGCTGCGCGTAATCAGTCACCGTCAAATGCCACGGCAGCTCGACGGCGAGGCTCACCTTGTCCGTCCACCACATGGTCACCGGCGCGGTTTCGGTGAGGTCGTTAAAAATGCCGTTGTTCTGTCGCGTAAAATCGCCGCCGGTCGAATAACCGAGCGTGACGTGCTCGAACACCGGCAGGCGATACGCGAGGCCGAAGCGTTGCTCCGCCGTTTCCGACTCCATGCCGTAGGTAAAAATGCGCTGGTAACTCAGCGGCTCGATCGTGAACTCGAAATGCCCCGCGCCATTTCCCCCCGGCTGCGGTGCCGGCGCGATGATCGGGATCTCGCGCGGATAAATCGGCGCGGACAGCTCTTCCGCGCAAAGTGTCGAACCCGCGAGTGCGAGCACGCAAAGAAAACGCCGTTTCATTTGCGCCGGAGCTTATCGGCCGCCATGGAAAATTCAAGCGCGCGCGCCAAAATCGTCGTCGCATTCCCGAAACCGGCCCGCGCATCGCACCGGAACGTCCCATGCCCCTCGCGAAACGAACCCGGCCACTGCCGCCATCATCCCTGCCATTTCGGAAACCCGCACGCGCAATACTGGAATCGACTTTCACCCTCCGGAAATCGCCTTGCACAGTCCGGAAACCGACTTTGACAACGCTGAAATCGATCTGCGCAGTCGTGAAATCGACTTGGACAGTGCTGGAATCGACATGCGCAACTCTGGAATCGAGTGGGACGGTTCTGAAATCGACTGTGACAGTTCTGGAATCGAGCCGCACACTCTGGAAATCGCGAGTGACAACGCGGAAATCGCCCCGGACACTCCGGAAACTGCGAGTGACAGCGCTGGAATTGAGAATGACATCTCTGGAATTGAGAGTGACAACGCAGAAATGAGACGGGGCATGGCTGGAATTGACCAGCACAACGCTGGAACCGCCCGTGACATGGCTGGAATCGACCAGCGCACCTCTGGAATCACCCTTGGCTGGCTAAAGATAACCAGCGCATGTCCGAAAATCGAACAAATCGGCCATTGGCTCATTAGTCATTGGTCATTAGTCATTGGTCATTGGTCATTAGTCATTGGTCATTGGTCATTAGTCATTGGTCATTGGCCGTTCTCTTTTTCTCTTGTCTCAAAGGTCATTTGTTATACGAATTGCTAACTCTGAAAACCGACAAGGAAGCCGATTTTATGCGAACCATTTCCACCTTTTCAGAAGCACCCAAGTTCGCCGAATTCAGAATTAAGTGACTTCGCTTACACCAGATTCATGCGACCTTTAGCTCATTTCTTAATTATCTGGGGAGTTATTCTTTTACTCTTTGCAGCCTACGACGAGCATCGAGAGATTGCATCCGTGATTCCACCGGGCCGTTACGGTAGGCGTCAAATTATCAAGAAGGCAGATAAGCCAGAGGAGTTTCGCAATCTTATGATATACCAGTGGCTGCGAGATTCGTTGGTCGTTTCAGCAGGCTTTATCATTCTCGGCATGTGCCGTCGTGCCGACAGTCTTGATCCATTCTCTCCAGACTTTGCAGGCAAGTCAGAGATTGACGATCTGGAGCGAACCCTTGATGAAGAAGAGCAGAAGCGACACCGACCACTAAAATGACCAGTCCCCTAACCATGCGATGCAGCTAACAGGCTTCGCGCGTCACGGTAGCTTGCTCCCCGCAGACCCGCCGAGCAGTAGCCAACCCGCAGGGAAGGGCCTGCAAGGTTTCGACGCGTCCGCTGACACAGCCAAGCAAGTGAGATGGTGAGCTAAGTTGGATTTTTGCGTTAGGCCTACTACGCTCATCATGCGCTATTGTCTTCTAGTCGTTGCCAGTTTTCTGCCGCGCCTTGCGATGGCTGGCGCGATTGAGGATGGGGCACCTTTGGCGGACAACTACAATCTATCCTTCCGCGTCCATCGCCAGCTCACCACGCACAAAGACTATTGGCTGCGTCCGCACAAGATTGAGGATCAAGGATGGATTTTTTCCTACTACATTTCCGAGCTGACCTTCTTAGGCCGCGCGAAGACGAGAGAGGGTTATCGCAACCTTTTTTACGTTAGCTATATCCGATCTTCCCGATATAAGACCTACGCCACAGGCCCGGCGCGCGGGTATCACTATTTGCTTTCCGTCACGGATTCCGGCGACATCACGCTGTATGGGCGAACGGATGCTTCTCGCTCTGAAGTTGGTTTAGATGGAAGCGTCCTCAAGATCGAAAGCAACAAGATTGACCTCAACACGCCACAAGGCATGAAGTATCTCCGTGAGGTCCGCCCGCTCTAGCAACCGGGGTTTTACGGGAGATTGCCGGTAAGCTGGAAACGCGCGCGACTTTGGCCGGGAATCTACCAGCCGATGCTCGCAACGCCTTCTATCGGCGTCCGGTTTTCTTCGCACCGCTGCTTTTTTTCGCCGCGGGACGTTTGGCTGCTTTCTTCGCCGGTTTCTTTGCCGCTGCTTTCTTTCCTGCCGGACGTTTCGGAGCGGCTTTTTTGGCTGCGGGTTTTGCCGCCTTTTTTGCCGTTTGCGCCATGCTTTTGCCGGCTGCTTTGATCGCCTTGGCCGCGCCGGCTTTCTGCACTTTCTTCGCCGCCGATTTCACCGCCGCCACCGCTCGGCGCGGAATCGCGGTTTTGCCTTGCTCCACGCGCTTGCCCATCATCGCCCCGGCCACGCCGCCGACAATCGCGCCCGCCGGTCCGGCCACCATGCTGCCGACCACTGCGCCGGTCACGGCTCCCGCGGTTTGTTTGGTTAGAGGAACATTTGCCTTCGCCGTCGTCTTGGATTTTGTGCTCATAAAATGGGTTTCTACTATTGTTTATTCGCCCGTGGGACGGGTGATGGCTGCGTGGTCGTAGCGGTAACCGGGAGGTGTGATTGGTTCACCGGTTCTCGTTCAGCAGCGACTCCAGATCGAGCGCCTTTGTGAACATCGCCAGCTCGCCCTCCGGCGTGCGCGGCCATTGCTCCATCGGCCGATCCCAATACAGCTCCACGCCATTGTCGTCCGGGTCGTGCAGATAAAGCGCCTCGCTCACGCCATGATCCGCCGCGCCGTCGAGCGGGATGCCACGTTCCATCAGACGCCGCAACGCATCGCCCAGCTCCGCCCGCGTCGGATACAAAATCGCCACGTGATACAGCCCTGTCGTCCCCGGCGCCGGCGCACGCCCACCCGCGCTCTCCCAGGTATTGAGCCCGATGTGATGATGATACCCGCCCGCGGATAGAAAGGCCGCCTGACTTCCCATCCGCTGCGTCACTTCAAACCCGAGCACATCTCGATAAAACGAAAGCGCCCGCTCCAAGTCCGCCACCTTCAAATGCACATGCCCGATGCGAACGGCGGGGTGGATGGGTGCGGTCATGATGAGCATCTATTCAGTTGGTTTTAATCGAGCGCTAATAGCTGGAATTAATTCATCCAATCGTTGTTGCAGCCAGATCGCATTGAGTTGCTCTCGGAATAGGGGCTCTTGTGTTGTGGTTGGATCGGGAGGAATGCGCGACATATCGGGGGCGGAGATCGCGCGTAATTTTTCCAATGCGTTTTTTGCGTCCTCTGACGTTAGTTTGTCACGCACCGCATAGATGGCTGCAGCTGCTACGAAGGGATTATTGCTTTGAAAAAAAGGCCGGACTTGATCCACATCAGGTTTGCTCCGTTCTAATGTGTCCCAGAAAGTTGCGATGTAGCGCTCATCAGCGATTTCCATCGCTCGCAAGAGGCGAGGCACTGCTGGTTTGACCAGTTTTCCAAACTCAGAGAACACCACGGGCCCGTGCTTGGGCCAAAGCGGTTCGGCCGTTGTGAGAAGCTTATCGGTAATTTGCTGAAGCCGTTCGTGGAGCTTCGGAGCGGTGTCCTTGATCGACTGGGGATCTTCATCAAAACCCAGCCACCGGCAGAGCACGCTATATTCATATGGCCAGTTTGAGTTATCGGACCTTTTTCCTTCCTTTACTAGGAGGCCCGCTCGAAAGCCTTTAATTACATCAGCATCGTGAACCAGAACCTGAGCAACATTGCCACTGAGAGTTTGGTTCTTTGCTGCAATTTGACCAAGCAGTTCTAACTCATTGAAGCTTTCCAGATTGTCACACATTTCTCGTAATGCGCTCGCATGCTTTCCGTCACTTAGCACTTCCAATAGAAGTCGGTGCAATTCGATTGCCATCCAAGGCGAGACAACTTCATTGGGTTTGCGAAGCCGAAGATCAAAGCGGTGCTGTTCACTGAAATGACCATCGAGCACCAGTTGCGGTCGCGTCGTTCCCCATTCTTTGTTCCACCACCATCGACGTAATGCGCGCGAGTTAGGATCAGAGTCATTATCCACAAGTCGGCCAACACCCACCGAAGATTGCATCTTGTTGTCACTGTCGATAGTGGCAGACCATTCTTCAGGCGGCAGATGCATAGTGACGATGCCCTTCTTGTCAGTCGTTTTTGTGCTCAAAGATCTGGTTGAGCCAAACTCGAATACAGAAAAATGCACCGGTAGGTTTGGAGCAGGTATTCCATCTTCATCGGTTACCGTAATGGTAGTTCTCGGCGTCTGTAATTCTGTCAACGCAAACACTGCAAAGGCAGATGTGCTGAGCCCGCCAATGACTCCCGGCAAATTCCATGCGATTTTTCGTGGGAATGCGAATCCTGCAACCATCAGCGAAACTGCCGCTGCGATAATCAGCGGTAATGCGAAAAGTAAATAGAACCCCACTGCCATTCCGACAAAGCCTGAGTCGGGCGTGTGTCCTACGTTGTGCGGCAGGATTCCGAAGATTTGCCGCAGGATAAGGAAATCTAAGACAACGATCGGAGACCAAAAGACTAACACCCAGCGGTGTCCGCGCAGAAATGGCAAAGCCACCGTGCCGACGAGGAGGAATCCGAGTAAAAGAAACCATTCCTTAGTCATCATCGCATGTTCATTCGATCTCCAGTTGGTATTTAAGGATGCGCGGGCGGCGGGATTTTGTCAGCAGCATTTGTGGATGAGACCGGTATCAGCACGACATCAAAAAGGGAATCATGTGTTTTGTCACACAATTGTAACAATTCTCCGCTTTACATTTAATGCATAGATTTTGAAACATCCGCCTCAACGGTTTCCGGTCGAGGAACGCGAGGTTCCTGAGCGGTTCCAAAACATAATCAAACTAAGACCAAGGAGTTTTTATGAAAGATCGTTTTGATGATAAGCGCAAGATGGGGGCTGCCGTGTTGCAGACCGTGAACAGTAGTCGAAACAAGGCGGTGTGGAGTCCAAACCCACCTGCGGAAACGCCGTTGCCGATGTTCAACGACAAGGTCGATGAGCTGGCTGAAGTGCAGGAGCTGCTGGGTAACCGCGATACCTCCGGCGCGGGCAATGCGACGGACAGCAAGGACACTGCGGAAACGGCGCTGGAGGATGCGGCGCTGGTGATGAGCGGGAAGCTGTTTGTTTACTACGATTCGCTCGCAAAGTTTTACCACAAGGCGGGCAACGATGCGCTCTCGGCCAAGGCGTCGGGCATCGCGCAGAAGTATCGCTTCCGCAAAAGCGATTTCACGAAGCTGCGCGATGGCGCGCTGCTTGAGCGGACGCTGTCGGTCTTCGTCGGCGCGGCGGTCCTGGCGACGGCGCCGCAGGCGGGCTGGGGCGACGGGCTCTCCGATGCGCTGAACGCGGCGTTGCGCGATGGAACGGTGGAGGCTGGCGGCGGAGTGCCGCCGGTGACGACCGGTGACAAATTGATCACGCCCGAGCGCGCGAAAATCACCACGCCGAAAATCGTCGATCTCGGCGCGAGCCGGACGGCGTATGCCACGTGGGTGACCGCGCCGCAGGATGCGATCGGCAAACGGAAAATTCTCAACCAGCAAACGACTCCGATGTTGATCGACGAGCAGGACTCGGTGCTCGATGCGCTGGATCGTTTGATAGAGCATTTCCGCGGCACGGATGAAGGCGACCGTTTCATCGGCGAGTATTTCACCGCGCGGATGGTGCGCAATACCGGTTCGCATTCCGCGCCGGAAACCCCGCCTGCACCAGCGCCGGCGAAGTAGGCGGACCAACGATTTTGCGCACGCGCCACCTGCCAGCCTCATCCGTTCCCGGCTTCGCAGGTGGCGACGCAAAGAAAAGGTGTCTCTACCGGCTTTTGCAAGTGACAGCCGCCGGTGCGCCCGATAGCATCGCGCGCGTTCCGCAGCTCGTCGCCGGCATCGTTGCGGCAGGGTGGATGCGGGGTATTCGGTAAAACAGCATTGCAGTTTTTTCACCATGAGAACCATGCCCTTGCTCGAACCGCTGGAGGCGCGCATCGCGCCGGCCACCATCATCGTCAATTCGCTCGCCGATCCGACCGAGGCGGGCAAAACCACATTGCGCGACGCGCTCGCGCTCGCTGACAGTCCATCGCATCCGGGCCCGGATACGATCGTCTTTCAACTGCCCGGCGCGGTCATTCCGGGTGCGAATACCATCAAGCTCAACGGCACGGAACTGACGAGCGGCGGCAACGTCACGATCATCGGCCCCGGCGCGGGGAAGCTGATCATTGATGGAGATGGCAAGAGCCGCATTTTTGATTTTAACGACAACGCGAGCAGCGCCGACAGTCCGGTGAGCATTAGCGGGCTGTCCATCATCAATGGCCATGCCAAGGGCGGCGTGGGCATCGGGACATACGCGCAAAACAATTACGGCGGCGGGATCTACTCCGCCGAGTCGCTGACTTTGAAAAATGTCGTCATCTCCGGGAACACTGCCGATCAAGATAGCGGTGGAGTTTCGGTCGCGGGAAACAAGACGGATACGAAGTTGAGCATCAGCAACTGCGTGATCACGAGCAATACCGCCAGCGCGGACGGTGGGGCGCTGGAGGGGTTTTATCTGAAGTCAGCGACGATCAGCAATACGACCATCTCCGGCAATACTGCGGGCAATCACGGCGGCGGAATCGCCGTGGGCAACGACACCGGGGGAAAGGACATTGCCATCACCGGCTGCGTGATCTCGGGAAACACGGCGAACTTTGGCGGCGGAGTTTGGGTGGAAAATCTAGGCACCGGCAAGACAACGATCAGCGCGACGAAGATCACGGGGAATGTTTCCACCGACAAGACCGGCAGCCACGGCGGCGGCGGAATCTACGTGGAAAGAGGGACCACCATCATCACGGGCTGCACCGTCAGCAACAACACGGCGATCTATGACGGCGGCGGCATCTTCGCTCATAATTTCGATTCGCTCACCATTTCCAAAAGCACCATCTCCGGCAACCGCACGATAGGGACCAATGCGTCTGGCCACGGTGGCGGCGGTGTTTTCATTCTAGGCGATAGCACCGGGACGTTGGACCCGGTGAGCATTTTGAACTCGCTCATTTCCGACAATCAGAGCGCGCTCGATGGCGGTGGAGTTTTGGCGAAGAACGGCATCGCGCTGTCCGTGTCCGGCTCGACCTTTTCGGGCAACCACGCAACCGGTATCGGCGGCGGCATTGCGACACGAGGCAACAATGCGAACAAAGTGGACCTCACCGTAACCGGCGGCGAATTTTCCGGCAACACCGCGGACGCCGGCGGTGGCATCAGCGCCGAGGGTGGCAACTCGGGAGCCGGCGACGGGACGTTTTCCTTGACCGGCTCAAAGGTGACGGGAAACACCGCATCCGGAGGCGGTGGCGTCGAGGTGGCGACGAATGCCGGCGTCACGTTTAAAAATGCCGTGGTCACCGGCAATGTCGGCACGAATTATGGCGGCGGGCTCACGGTCACCACGGCGCAGAATTTCCTCATCAGCGGAGGTTCCATCTCCGGCAATTTCTCCAACCGCGGAGCCGGCGTGTGGGCCTACAACAGCGCGGGCAGCATTTTGGGAACGACCATCTCCGGCAACGCGGCGAAAACCGACGGCGGAGGCGTGCAGGCCTTTAACTCCAGCGTGACCGTGCAGGTCGCCAAAGTCACCGGCAACACCGCCCCCAGCAGTCCGAATCTCAGCTCTGTCGCGGGCAACTTCATCCCATCCGGCCCCGCGGCTGCCGCGCCTGCAGCCGGACACACCGGCATCGTCATTACCACGATCCAGGACGTGGTGGATGCCAACGATGGTGTGACTTCGCTGCGTGAAGCCCTCGCTCAGGCCGACCTGACGCCCGACACGGTGGATACGATCAGCTTTGCACCACAGGAAAGTCCCGTGGATGGCGCATGGATCATCAAGCTCAACGGCACGGAACTCAGCAGCCTCGGCAACGTGAAGATCATCGGTCCCGGCCCGGGCAAGCTCATCCTCGACGGCGACGGAAAGAGCCGCGTTTTAAATATCTACTCGCCCGGCGACGACACGCCAGTGACGATCAGCGGGCTTTCGATCGTTAACGGCCAGCTTTCCGGCTCCTCTGGCGCCGCTATCAAGTGTGCCGAATCGCTGACGCTCAAGAATGTCGTGATCTCTGGAAACTCCGACAGCTCTGTCAATACCCAAGGCGGTGGAGTCGAGGCCTTCGGCACGAAAGCCACCATCAGCAATTCGTTTTTCACCGGCAACCAGTCGGGCGGGTCAGGAGGCGGTCTCTTTTTGGCTACTGGATCCATCACCTTCAAGAACTCCATCGTCACCGGCAACACGGCGGCTGCCGATAATCACTCCGGAGGGATGTTTGCCGAAGTTCTCAAGAGAAATGGCTATGTAGGCTCGATGGCCATCAGCGACTCGCTGATTTCCGGGAATAGCGCAGGCTACGCCGGCGGTTTGTATCTAAATAACGACAGTGAAGCGGCCTCCAAGATCACGGTGAGCAACACGAAAATCACCGGCAATGCTGCCACAGCCACCAGCGGCACACAGCAAGGCGGGGGCGGGGTCTATATAGACTTTGCCACCAACACCACCATTACCGGCTGCACGATCAGCAACAATGAATCGGCCACCGGCGGCGGTGGCATCAAAGTCTCAACGTTTTCCTCGCTCGCCATTTCCAAGAGCACGATCAGCGGCAATCGCGCCACTTCGGGCGGCGGACTTTTGGCAGAGGGCGATGCCACGAATCCCCTCGATCTCGTGACCATCACGAAGTCCGTTATCGCGGACAATGGTGCCGCCAGCGGCAACGGTGGCGGCGTGAACGCTTTCGGCGGCGTGCTGCTAAAGCTTTCCAACTCCACGGTGACCGGCAACCATGCTTCGGACAAGGGCGGCGGCGTTCGGAGCAACGATTCTCTCACCGTGAGCGGCGGCACCTTTGCCGACAACATCGGAAAATACGGCGGCGGCATCCATGCCACGGGCGCACTCACCATCAGCACGGCGAAGATCACCGGCAACGTCGCCACGAAAGGAGGAGGGGGCGTCTACGCCAGTGGCATAACGGGAACGTTGTCATTGCAGAAGAACAGCTTTACCGAAAACTCCGCCAGCACCGGCGGCGGGCTTTTCATTTTGAACACGCCGAACTTCACCATTAGCGGCGGTTCATTCACTGCCAATTCGGCATTGCAAGGAGGCGGCATCAATCTCGATGGCAGCGCAGGCAGCATCCTGAAGGCGTTGATCACCGGCAACGTCGCGAACAAGGGCGGCGGGATTTTCAACTCTGGCACCACCGCGAATGCCATCACGCTGCAAATCGCCAAAGTCATCGCCAACACCGCCGTGACCGCACCGAATGTCGGCGACGATCCCGGCGACTTGAGCACATTCAACTTTGTCCCACCACTGCCATGATTATTATCTCCACCGTCATCGAACCGCTGGAGGGGCGCATCGCGCCAACTCCGCCCCGCTCCGGCGCCTTCACCTACGCCTAGCCGTTCTCGATTGCCTCATTGTATCCATGCAACGGCTCATTGTATGGATGCAATGGCGCGCTAGCGCTTCAAGAGCACGTCGCGCTCGTAGGTTTTCACTTCCTTCAGCCAATCGACACCGGCCGGCACGTTTTGCCGCCGGCAATATTCGTCCCAGACCGCGGCGAACGGCAGCGTTTTGGTTTCCTCAAAGAGCGCGAGACGCGCGGTGAAATCGCCTGCTGCCTCGGCTTCGCGCAATTTCGCCGTCGGTTCCAGCAACGCGAGCAGCAGCGCCTTGAGCGCGCTGCGGGTGCCGATGATCCAGGCGGCGATGCGGTTGATGCTCGCATCGAAAAAGTCGAGGCCGATGTGGGTGCGCCCGATGAAATCGCCGCGGACGACTTCCTCCATGATCGCCTTGGTCGGGTCGTCGAGAATGACGACGTGATCGCTATCCCAGCGCACGCCGCGGCTGACGTGGAGCAGGATTTCGGGGACGAATTGCAGGACGCTGGAGATTTTGTCGGCGAGACTTTCGGTCGGGTGAAAATGGCCGGCGTCGAGACAGAACAGCTTTTGGTTTTTAATCGCGTAGCCGAGGTAAAACTCGAGCGAGCCGGCGACGTAGGATTCACTGCCGATGCCGAAGAGTTTGCTCTCCACCGCGTCGAGATTGTGCCTCGGGTCGAGCGGCTGCGCGAAGATTTCGTCGAGCGAGGCCTCGAGGCGTTCGCGCGGTGATTTGCGATCGGCGGGAATGTCCTTGTAGCCGTCGGGAATCCAGACGTTGGTCACACACGCGGTGCCGAGTTGTTTGCCGATGTCCGCGCCGATTTTCCGGCAGGCGATGCCGTGCTCGATCCAGAATTTGCGCACGCCGGCGTCGGTGCTGGTGAGGGTGAACCCGTCGTTCGCGAGCGGATGCGAAAAGAAGCTCGGGTTAAAATCCATCCCGAGCCCGCGCGCCTTGCACCAGTCGATCCAGCTTTGAAATTGCGCGGTGGTCAGCGCGTTGCGCTCGACCTTTTTCCCGCCGTCGAAATCGGCGTAAAGCGCGTGGAGATTCAGGCGGTGTTTGCCGGGAATGAGCGAGAGCGCCTTGTCCAAGTCCTGCCGCAGCTCGTCGATCGTGCGTGCTTTGCCGGGATAATTGCCCGTCGCCTGGATCCCACCGCCGCTCAAGCCTGCGTCGGGATTTTCAAAACCGCCGACGTCATCGCCCTGCCAGCAGTGGAGTGAAATCGGGATCGTCTGCAATTTCTCGAGCGCAGCGTCCGTGTCGATTCCGAGTTGCGCGTAGATTTCTTTGGCGGGGGAATAAGAATTCATATGTTTCCTGTGGGAGAATTGCGTTACGGAATCAAGCCGATTGTCTTCGGGACGGCTTTGAAATTAACCGCCGTATTTCTTTGGCGGGGTTTCCCGAACTGCGAGCGAGCCCGACGATGCTTCCAGCCCTTCGACAACCACCGAGGGAATCTCACCCGAGCCGAGCACCGACTTTGCATCCAGAATCTCGATGCCGACCAGCTTCTCGCCTTCGCCGATGTTCAGCGCCACTTCCTCCGAAAGCCGCACCGAGCGGCACTCGTGCTCGCCCGGCAGCAACCGGATGTAGAGCGCGTCAATTTCGGGATCGTAGCTGATCTTCATCTTTTGCCCTTCAAAAGTAGAACGTATAAACAGTGATGACAACCGTTTCATCGGTTTCTTCTTTGATCACCGGCGCGACCTGCTTGATTGCGTAGTGCCGGCCCTGCCAGGAGCCATCAAACGGAAAATTGTAGCGACACAGCTCGCGGCCGCGCTTCGCTGGTTCGCGTGCGCCTTTTCGGATGGCTTCCACGATTTCAGTTTCAGTCGCGCCTCGTTCCGCGGCTTGATCTCTCGCATGTCCAGTCAATCGAATGGGACGCGGTTCGGTCATGGGTAAATGAAGTTCCATATTAACGACGCAGCCGTGTCAAATCGCCATTCGATCCACGCCGTGCGTCGCAGCGCGAAGCAGGCTGGTTTTTCTCCCAGTTGTATGCTCTCGTGCCAGCGTGAAAAAAGTGCTTCTCCCCCTTTTAGGCATCGCCGGGCAAATCGCCGCGCACGCGACCACCGGCGCTGAGTTTCCGCTTTGGCCCGATGCTGCGCCGGGCGCGCTCGGCCATGCGCCGACGGATATCCCGACGTTGACGCCGTTTTTGCCGGAAAAGGAAAAGGCGACCGGCGCGGCAATCGTCATTTGCCCCGGTGGCGGCTACGGCAAGCTTGCGCCGCACGAAGGCGCCGGCTACGCGCGATGGCTGAGCGAAAATGGAGTGGCCGCGTTCGTTTTAAAATACCGGCTCGGCACGAATGGCTATCATCATCCCGCGATGTTGCAGGATGCCGCGCGTGCGTTGCGCACCGTCCGCGCCCGCGCGGGCGAATGGCAGATCGATCCGCATCGCATCGGCATCATGGGCTCCTCCGCCGGCGGACATCTCGCGGCGACTTTGCTGACGCATTTCGACGAGGGAAAAGCGGACGCGGGCGATCCGATCGAGCGCGTGAGCAGCCGGCCCGATCTCGGCATTTTGTGCTACGCGGTGATCACGATGGGCGACAACACGCGCGCCGGTTCGCGCACGAATCTGCTCGGGCAAAATCCATCGCCAGCCTTGATCGACGAGCTCTCGAACGAAAAGCACGTCACGAAAAATACGCCGCCCTGTTTTTTGTGGCACACGTGGGAAGACGGGGCGGTGAAAGTGGAGAACACCCTCGCGTTCGCCGCAGCCCTGCGGGCGCAAGGCGTGCCGTTCGATCTGCACATCTATCAGCATGGCGGCCACGGGATGGGTCTCGGCAAAGACGCGCCGGCGGTGCTGCACCCGTGGGCGGCGGATTGCATTTACTGGCTCAAAGGCCAGGGCTTCGTCCGCTGATCTAGAAACAAAGAATCGTCAGCTTCTTCGGCCCGTGCGCGCCGAGGACGAGGATGCGCTCGATATCGCCGGTGCGGCTCGGGCCGGTGATGAGCGACATGAAGCTCGGGAAATTTCCCGCGTAGTTTTCTTTTAGCAATGCAAAGGCCGCCGGCAAATCGCGCACGAGCTGTTCGCGCCGCGCGAGCACCACGTGATGCGGCGGCAGCACCGAGAGCGCCCGCCCGCCCGCGCTGCGACTGGTGACGATCACCGTTCCGGTTTGCGCCACGAGCGCATCGCATTCGGTGATCCCGGCATCGCACGCTTCGAGCGCGTGAACGTCGTAAGGCTCATCCGTCCGCAACAGCGGCAACCCGAGCGCCGCGCACGCGCCATCGGTCAAGTCGCCGCGATGACTCGCGACCTTTTTCCACCCCGCGGCAGTCGCGATTTCCAGCAGCTTCGCGCCCGCCTCCTCGCGCGTGTCGAAAAAATGAAAATCCGCGCGCAGCTCGATCGCATTGGCGCGAAACCGCTCCACGCGCTCCTCCGGCGTATCGCCCACCGCCGGCAGCCAGCGCGTCACATCATCGTCACGATGCTGGAGCACCGGCGGCGCCTGGTGATCGTGCGAGCCCGGAACCGGCGCGGGCACCGACAACGCCTCACGAATGCGCCCGAGAATCTTTTCGCGTTCAGACATCGCCGAAAGCCTTCCACGCACCCGCCGCGATGTCTGCAAAAAAGAATCCACCAGACTTCCTAAGACTGCGGAGAACCTGTCGCGGATAGTTAAGCCTCGGTTGATTCATAATTGAGCGACAGATTAGCTGCACCTGCTTCGGCACGCTTGCACAAGTCCTCTGACATGCTGCACAAAGCCTATGAACGGCTGCACGGAAGGAAAAAAGCCATGCACAAGGCATCTGGAGGCCTGCACAAAGCCGCTGATGCGCTGCACAAGGCAAAAAACCGGCTGAACGAAGTCTCTGACAGCCTGCACAGAGCGATCGACATCACTGCACAAGCCATCTGACACGCTGCACAAAGCGGCTGTCACGCTGCACAAACGGTCTGGCACGCCGCACGGAATGATCGGAAAGCATCACAATAACGGCAATTTCGCCGAAACTGCCCCGAGGCGGCAATGGTGCGGTGCTTTCACGTTCTACAGGGTTACAATACGGCATTTTCTGAAGGAAATATGGTCACGGGAGGTGGGGAAAATTGCCCTTACCGGCGGGCGCGCCAGAGTTCCTTGAAGGATTCGGGGGCGAGTTCGGGGAGTTCGCGCGTTTTGGTCCAGACGCGCGCGGGGTCGAGGCGCGTGCCTTTGATGAGCGGGTGCAGTTTTTGCCCGAGGCGGGCGAAGGGTTTCGTCAGCTCAAAGAGGCGCGGACGGTTCATCAGGAAGGCGAAACCTTTGAACGCGATCTTTTCCCACCAGACCGGTTTTTGCGCGATGGCGTTGCGGCGGTTTTGCAGGAGGTGATGGTGCAGGTTGATTTTCACCGGACACGTCTCCGTGCAGGCGCCGCAGAGCGACGACGCCATCGAGAGATGTTTCCACGTTTGCAAATTGCGCAGGTGCGGCGTGATGACGGAGCCGATGGGGCCCTGGTAGGTGGTGCCATAGGTGTGGCCGCCGACGTTGCGGTAGATTGGGCAGACGTTCAGGCAGGCGCCGCAGCGGATGCAATGGAGCGCGTCGCGCTGCTCGGCGTCGGCGAGGAGATGCGTGCGTTTGTTATCGAGCAGGACGACGTGGAAATCCTCCGGGCCGTCGCTCTCGCCCGGCTGGCGCGGGCCGCCGTAGAGCGAATTGTAGCAGGTGATGGCCTGGCCGGCGCCGGCGGTGGCGAGCATGGGCAAAAAGAGCGCGAGGTCCTCGAGGCGCGGCAGCACCTTTTCGATGCCGAGCAGTGAGATCATCGTGCGCGGCAGCGCGGCGGTGAGGCGCGCGTTACCTTCATTTTCGGTGATGGAAATCATGCCGGTCTCGGCGATCGCGAAGTTCGTGCCGGTGATGCCGACGTCAGCGGTGATGTATTTTTGCCGCAAGGCGCGCCGGGCGATCATCGTCAACTCCTCGGGATTGTCGGTCGGCGCGCTGCCGAGCTCGCGCTCAAACAGCTCGCTGATTTCACCGCGCGTGAGGTGCATCGCGGGAAAGACGATGTGATACGGCGCTTCGTGCCGGAGCTGGACGATGTATTCGCCGAGGTCGGACTCGACGACTTCGAAGCCCGCCTTTTCCAGCGCGTCGTTGAGGTGAATTTCCTCCGCGGTCATCGCTTTCGACTTGATGATCGAGTGCGCGTTTTTCTGCCGGACGATATTTAAAATGATGTCGCGCGCCTGCTCCGCCGTGCTCGCCCAATGCACGTGCGTCCCGCGCGCCTCGAGCTTTTCGACGAACTCAAGGAGATATTTGTCGAGGTGATTGATCGCCTCCCATTTCGTCTCCGCCGCCGTCTGCCGCGCCGATTGCCAATCCTGATACGCCGCCGTTTTCGCGTTGCGCTGCACTTCGTATTTTTTCAGCGCCGTCTGGATGAGGCCGCGCTGACGCAGGTCGTGCGTGATGCGCTCGGCGTCTTTTTTAAAATCGACAGAAGGCGCGCTCATGAATTGACCAGCACCTCCGCGAGATGAATCGTGCGGATCGGTTTGCCCTGCCGGTCGAGCAAACCCTGGATGTGCATGAGGCAGCTCGAGTCATTCGACACGATGTAATCCGCGCCGGTCTGCAGCGCCGAGGCGCATTTCACCTCGCCCATCGCCGTCGAGATCATCGGGAATTTCGCCGCGAACGTGCCGCCGAATCCGCAGCACGTTTCGTTTTCGGACATCTCGACCAATTCGAGGTCACGCACTTTCGCGAGCAACTCGCGCGGCTCGCGCTTTTTTCCGAGCTCGCGCAAACCGTGGCAGCCATCGTGAAACGTCACCTTGTGAGGAAAACGCGCGCCGAGATCGGTCACGCCGAGTTTCGTCACGAGAAAATCGGAGAACTCGAAACACTTCGCCGAAAGCTCGCGCGCAGCCTCCTCGTGCGGCGTATTCGCGAACATCTCGGGGTAAAACACTTTCAACATCGCTCCGCATGAACCCGACGCGATCACGACCGCATCCGTCCTGCGAAGCCGCTTCAATACAGGCTCCGCGACCAATCGCGCCTCGTCCCAGTAGCCAGAATTGAACGCGGGTTGCCCGCAACATGAGAGCTCCTCCGGCACTTCGATTGTATGCCCGAGCCGCTCCAAAATCTCGACAATGCTCATCCCGACGCGCGGAAAACACATATCGACGAAGCATGGAATGAAGAGCGTAATTTTCATTGAGCCCGGAACAAACCGTTGCGCGCGGTCATATAAAATGGAAGCACGAATGCGGGGTTTGCGCCGCGGTTATCTACAAATTTTCCGTCACCGATTTGCATAAGCCGACAAACGTCTCCTCCGGCAAATTGAGCCGCCGCTCGCGCCAGTGCAGGATTCCCCAGCGACGCTTTAATTTGCGACGACCGAGCGGCAGCGCGACAAGCGATTTTTCAGCGAGCTCTTTTTGCACAACCCATGGTGCGAGGATGCTGATGCCGACGCCGGTTTTCACGAGTTCTTTGATTGCCTCGATACTCCCGAGCTCGATCGAAGACTGCAGCACCATATCCTCCGCGCGAAAATACGATTCCACCATCTGGTGCGTATAACTCGCTTTGTTATATAAGATATAACTCTGGCGCGGAATGTCCGCGTGATCCACCTGGCCGGTGATTGCCCAGCGGTGAAGCGGGCTCACGATGAATTGAAGTTCGTCCGTCAGCAGCAGACGAAAATCGAAACGGTCTTCGCGCTTCGGTTCCATCGCGAGTGCGAGCTCGATGCGATGGTGTCGCAGCAAATTGATCACGTCGGGCGTGTCGCCCGGCTCGATGTGAATCTCGCACTGCGGAAAACTTTCCTTAAACTCGCGTAAAACAGCAGGGAGAATGTATTGGCAGGCTGTCGGGCTGGCGCCGATGCGGATTCGCGCGCGTCCCCACTTCCCGAGGTGCTCGAGTTTTTCGCGCGCGCTTCCCATTTCCTGCAGAATCTTTTCGGTGTGCAAAAGCAACTGCTCGCCCGCGAGCGTGAGCAATACTTTTTTGCCCATCCTGTCAAAAAGCCTACAGCACACATCCTCCTCGAGCGCCTTGATGGCATGACTCACGGCCGATTGCGTGAGGTGAAGTTCGCGCGCGGTCTCGGTGAAACTGCCGGTGCGGGCAAGAATCGAGAATGCCCGCAACTGTCGGCTGTCCAAGGGCGGAGTAGCTACCATGAATGTTATTCATGCACGCAATGAATACCCTGCGCAATATTTGTTACGCACCTGCTGAATAGTTGGCACGCGGAGAGCTAAAGGCGGCGTCGTTGAAAAATCCGACCATTTCCATGCGCAGAAAAAAACAGAGCGGCAGCCCCTTGCGGCTCGGCTTCGTTCCGCTCGCCGATTGCGCACCGATCGCGATGGCGCGGGAGCTCGGGTTATTCGCCAAATACGGAATCGAGGTCGAACTCAAGCGCGAGGTTGGCTGGGCGACGATCCGCGACAAAATTATTTACGGCGAACTTGAGGCCGCGCATGCGCCGGCGGGCATGGTGGTCGCGGCAACGCTCGGACTCGGCTCGATTCAAACGGAATGTTTGACGGGGCTTGTAATCAATTTACACGGGAACGCGATTACACTTTCGCAGAAACTTTGGAGCGCTGGTGTGCATGATGGCAAAAGTTTGCGCGAGGAAATCGAACTTCAGCGCGGCAAGAAACGTTTCGTTTTTGGCGCGGCGTTTACTTCGTCATCGCACAATTTCCTGCTGCGACTCTGGCTGCGCGCGCACGGCATTCTCGCCGATCGCGACGTGCAGATCGTCGTCGTTCCGCCGCCGCAGATGTGCGCGAATTTAAAAGGCGGCCACCTCGATGGTTACTGCGTAGGCGAGCCGTGGAATTCGCTCGCGGTGATGTCGAAAATCGGATGGGTTGCGGCGACGAGTGCGGAGCTTTCGCCGTCGCACGTGGAGAAAATTTTGATGGTGCGCCGCACTTTTGCGGAAGAACGCGAGATCGAGCATCTCGCGTTGATCGCTGCGCTGGTTGAGGCGTGCCGCTTTTGCGATCAGCCGCAAAATCGTGACCGGATTATCGAGACACTCGCGCAGCCCGAATACGTCGGCGCGCCCGTGCAGGCATTGCGCATGAGTATGAAAGGCACGTTCGATTTCGGAAATGGCCGCAATGAAAAATGCGCCGATTTTCATGTGTTTTCGCGTTACGGCGCCAACGAGCCGACGGCGGAAAAAGCATCGTGGGTCGTGCAGAGCCTGCGCGACAGCGGCGTGCTGCTCGATCCGACGGCCATCGCACCGGGCGGTCTTCCGCAAATGTTCCGCACCGACATTTTTCACAAAGCCACCCAACTCATCCAACCATGAAAAAACAAACAACACCTCAAAAACAAAACGGCCTGAATCGCCGTCAATTCCTTTCCACCACAGCCAAAGGCGTCGGCCTCGCGGCATTGCTCAGCGGCCTGCCAAAAGGCTGGATCGGCAGCGTCTTCGCGAGCGATGCGCCGGAAACCGCGGACATGAAGTTTGGCATCATCGCGTTAACGGATTGTTCGCCAATCGTGATTGCGCACGAAAAGGGGCTCTTCAAAAAATACGGCATCAATTCGATCGTCGCCAAAGGCGCAAACTGGGCGGCAATTCGCGATTCGCTGAGCAACGGCGACAACCAGGCGACGCACATGCTCATCGGCATGCCGATTGCCTCGACGATGGGACTCGCGGGAGCGCCGAAAAAACCGATGGTGATCCCGTGGCTTCTCAACCGCAACGGACAGGCGATCACGTTGAAAAAAGATCTCGCCGGCAAAGTCGCGGGCGATCCGAAGGCGTTGAAGCCATTTGTGGACGATGCCAAAAAAGCGGGAGCGCCGATGACGTTCGCGATGACGTTTCCGCCGGGGACGCATGCAATGTGGGTTCGTTATTATCTCGCTGCGGGCGGGATTCACCCGGGTGACGCGCAAGGCGGAGGTGCGGATATTTCGCTGATCACGATCCCGCCGCCACAAATGGTCGCGAACATGAAAGTCGGCAAGATGGACGGCTTCTGTGTGGGCGAGCCGTGGAATGCGCGCGCGATCGCGGACGGCATTGGTTTTACTGCAACGACAACGCAGGCGCTGTGGAAAGATCATCCGGAAAAAGTCTGTGCATTCACCGCGGAGTTCGCGGAGAAAAATCCGAAGTCGGTGAAAGCGGTGCTCAAGGCATTACACGAGGCGAGCGTGTGGCTCGACAACCTCGACAACCGCGTTGAACAAGCGCAAATCGTCAGCGCGCCGACTTACATCAATTGCCCGCCAGAGGTCATCCTGGGCCGGCTGCAGGGCAAATACGACATGGGCGACGGCCGGAAAATCAAAGACCCGAACTACATGATTTTCCACGATCGCAATTGCAACTATCCGCAGCCGAAATATGCGAAGTGGTGGCTCACGCAGCTGCGTCGCTGGGGCTTCACGGAAGGCGCGCCCGACTACGAGGGCGTCGCGAAGCAAGTGATGCGCCCCGACATTTACGAAGAAGCAATGAAGGAAATCGGCTACGCGCACGGCGGACTCGATGAAAAACCGGAGACGCTTTTTGACGGCAAGACCTTTGATCCGAAAGCCAACGCGGAAGCCTACGCAGCCAGTTTCGAGGTCAAAAGTCTCAAGGGATAATTCATGCATTCGCGCTCTCACGTCATGGCCCCAGCCAATCGCCGCTCGTTGATGTGTGTCTCATTGCAGCAGCCTTCCGTCTGGAAATGCGCTGCGATGCCCGGCCTCAGTATTGGGCTACTGCAGGCCGCCATCAGCCACGACGATCACTGGATCAGCCATGCCGTGAGCAGCGCCGTGCTCATCAAAACGATCATCAGTCCGCTTATCACATTCAGCGTCGTGCTGGCTTCCGCAGCCGGCGCGTGGATGAACGAATACTTTGCCAATTAGCCCATGAACAAAACTAAATTTGATTCGATACTGCTGCCATTCGTCGGAATCGCCGCGTGCGTTTTTATCTGGTGGTGTGTCGCCGGCAAGCCAGTAACGAAGCAGGTTCGCGACGATTTTGGCGATGTCGTCACCGTTACCAGCCGCGTCGGCATTTCCGCGGATCTTCCGGGACCGATCGAAACCTGGCACAAGACGCGCGACTACATTTTAAAGCCGTTTGAAAAACGCGGAGAGCTTGACCAGGGCATTCTCGCATTCACGTGGCTGTCGCTGAAACTCGTCGCGCAAGGTTATTGCATCGCGCTCCTCGTCGGCACGCCGATCGGCTTCTGTCTCGGGTTGTCGAAGACGTTCAGCAAAATTTTCGATCCCATCATTCAAATCCTGCGGCCCGTGTCTCCGCTCGCGTGGCTACCGCTTGGAATGGTGCTGTTTAGTTCGGTGAAAATCAGCGACGCAGCCGGTCATGTGCTGTTTGGCGCGATCGACGCCGCTGCGCTTTTCACGATTGCCGTCTGCGCAATGTGGCCGACGGTGTTAAACACAGCGGTGGGTGTGCGCGCAATTCCGCAGGATTATCTCAATGTCGCCAAAGTGCTGAAGCTCTCTCGCGCGAAGACGCTCTGCAAGGTCCTTGTCCCCGCGACGCTGCCTTACATGTTCACCGGTTTCCGTCTTTCACTCGGCATTGCGTGGCTCGTCATTGTCGCGGCGGAAATGCTCACCGGAAGACCGGGCGTCGGCGGCTTTCTCTGGCAGCAATACAACGCGCAGAGCTTTGCCCACATCATCCTCTGCATTCTCACGATCGGCGTTGTCGGCTTTGTGCTCGACCGGTTGATGAGCGTGGTCGAAAGGCGATTTAAGGCTGTTTAACACAATGGCATTTCTCGAACTGAAAAAAGTCCGCAAAGGTTTTGGTGCCGGCGAAAAGCGCACGCAGGTGCTCTCCGACATTGATATCGCGATCGAGGAAGGCGAGTTCGTTGCGATCGTCGGTTACTCTGGTGCGGGCAAGACGACCCTGATTTCGTTGATCGCCGGGCTGCTGCGGCCCGATAGCGGCAGCGTGACTTTGAAAGGCGTCGAGATCACCGAACCAGGTCCGGATCGCGGCGTCGTTTTTCAAAATTATTCACTGCTCCCGTGGATGACCGTTTACGAAAACATCGCGCTCGCGGTGGATCAGATTTTTCCAAACTGGTCGCCGGAAAAGAAAAAGCAGCACACGGAAAAATACATCGCGATGGTGAATCTCTCACCCGCGCGCGAAAAAAAACCGGGCGAACTTTCCGGCGGAATGAGACAGCGTGTTTCGGTTGCGCGAGCGCTCGCGATGGAGCCGCAGGTGCTGCTGCTCGACGAGCCGCTTAGCGCGCTCGATGCGCTCACACGCGCGACGTTGCAGGATGAAATCGAGCGCATTTGGGAAAAGGAAAAGCGCACAGTCGTGCTGATCACGAACGATGTGGACGAAGGCATTTTGCTCGCTGACCGCATCGTGCCGCTGAGCGCCGGGCCGAATGCGACGCTCGGCCCGTCCGTGCGCGTGGACATCGAGCGTCCCCGCGACCGCAAGGCGATCAACCACGATCCGCGTTACAAGGAAATTCGCCGCGAAGTCATCGGCTATTTGCTCGGCGACGGCGGACGCAAGCGTGTGAAAGTCTCGAAGACGCTCGTTCTGCCGAATCTTTTGCCCGAGGACCTCGATGCGCCGCGTCAGTGGTTTCGCGGACGCCAGCCGCGGCGGCGCGATGAAATCAAACACGAAGCTGTGGAGATCGGGTCGTGAGCCATTACCTCGAGCTTTCGCAGCTCGCCAAAGTTTACCCAACGCCAAAAGGCGAGGCTGTGATCGTCAAAGATTTCGATTTGAAAATCGCGAAAGGCGAATTCGTTTCGCTCATCGGTCATTCCGGTTGCGGCAAATCGACTGTGCTTTCGATGGTTGCCGGCCTCAACGAAATCAGCGGCGGCGCGGTCATTCTTGCAGGCAAGGAAATCACCGGCCCCGGCCCGGATCGTGGCATCGTTTTCCAGTCGCCATGCCTGCTTCCGTGGATGACCGCCTTTGAAAATGTCATGCTCGGCGTTAACCAGGTGTTCTATACGGCCGCTCGCATCGAGCGGCGTGAAATCGCCGAGTATTACCTCAGCATCGTCGGCCTCGCAGAGTCGATGCACAAACGTCCCGGCGAGCTTTCGCAAGGAATGCGGCAACGTGTCGGAATCGCTCGTGCATTCGCGCTTTCGCCGAAGTTATTGCTGCTCGACGAGCCATTCGGAATGCTCGATTCGCTCACGCGCTTCGAGTTGCAGCAGGTGCTTATCGAGCTGTGGCGGCGCGAAAAAATCACCGCGCTGATGGTGACGCACGACGTCGATGAAGCGCTGTTTTTGTCCGATCGCGTCGTCATGATGACCAATGGTCCCGCGGCCGAAGTCGGTGACATTCTCGAAGTAAAATTTCCCCGTCCGCGCGAGCGCAAGGAAGTGATGGAGCATCCCGATTATTACCGGCTCCGCGAGCACTTGATCACGTTTCTCGAAGTGCACGCACACAAAAAGCGCAAGCTCGTGGACGTGCCGCCCGCGCCCTCGGGCGGCTCACCCATTCAGCCCGAAGCCATCGAGCCCCAAAGATTTTGCGCCGCGTAAGCCCATCGCGCGCAGAAGCCAAAAAAACAAAAACAAGAACCAAGGAGATATACACCTAATGTTAAAAATTAAACTTACACCGTTTGCAGCCCTTCTCGCGCTTGCGCTGACGAGTCCTTCCATGACTCGCGCGCAATCGAAGGAAGACTTTGATGCGCTCAAAAAGCGAGTCGTCGAACTGGAAGCGGAAACCAAAAAACTGAAAGTCATTGCGGCTGACGACAAGCAAGTCGTCGTGCAGCAGGAGCAAAGCAAACTCAAGCTATCGGATGCGATCACCGAGCTGAAACTCTACGGCGATGTCGGCGTGCGTTATCAATACAACCAGGCTGATTTCCAGCTCGACGCGCCGCAGGCAGTTGGCTCGACCGCATTTTCCGCGGCAAAGAGTGGCAACGTTCCGAATGTGAACCAGCAGTCGCGTTTCCGCTTCAAGCTGCGTTTGTTTGCGGATGTGAAGCTGGGCGATCAGTTCTTCGGCGGCTTCGGCTTGAGCACCAACCAGGCGTCCGACGCAAACTATCAAAACTTCAGCGGCGGCTATGACAAGTTCGGCATTTACATCGCAAAAGCCTTCCTCGGCTGGAAGCCGAACGACTGGTTTTCCGTGATTGTCGGCAAGCAGGACAATCCGTTTTACACGACGAACCTCGTGTGGGATCCGGACATTTTCCCGCAGGGCATCGTCGAAACGGTCGATCTCGGGAAACTGCTTTTTCCAGACAACAAAAAGTTCTCGTTGCAGTTGGTCGCGCTTCAGGGCGCGTTTCATGACAACGACGAATTTGCTGTCGGACACAGCGCCGGCACTGACGCATGGCAGTTTGCCGAACAGTTGAAAGCGACCTACAAATTCGACAAAGACACAAGCCTCACGCTCGCGCCCGGTTTCATGACTTACACGTCGGCCAATTTGAACGGTCTGCTTAACAATCGTGCCTTTAGTGGACCGCAGGATGTTTTGCCTGCCGCTGCTGCAGTGCAAACGCAAACCGTCACTACGACGACCGCAACGACGACGGTTAAATACGATGCGACCGGCAAGCAAACGATCACGACCACACCGACGAACATCACAACGACGATCACCACGTTTACACCGCCAACCGGATCGCCGCGCACAGTCACTCAGACTGTTACCAACACACAGCACCAAGTCACTGTTGCGACCGGTGTCGTCAATGCTGCGTTAAAAAACCAGACCTTCGTGTCAACGAAGACCACCGGTGGCGGCACGGTGACGGTGACTTCGCCTGTCGGTGCCACACCGGGAGCCGAGACGCGCAATCTCAATATCCTCACCGCGCCAGGCGATCTCACGTTCAAGCTCGCCGGTTTGAAAACGCAGATCTACTGGGACATGGCCTACAACTTCTCCGGCGGACAGCGTTTTACGGAAGAATATCTGATGAATAGCAATCCGTTAATCGTCAACAACCACACGGAGCGCGACAACCTCGCGTGGCTTATCGGTGTGAAACTCGGCCAAAACAAAAAGGCTGGCGACTGGTCGCTGTCAGCGGATTACCGCGAGGTCGGGCTGACTTCGGTCGATCCAAACATCAACGACTCGGATGTGGGACTGAGCGCACTGAACATTCGCGCGATCACCGGATGCGCGATCTACAACATCACCGACTCGCTTTCAGCGCGCGTGATGTATTCGCACGGGTGGAATTTGAAAAACAATCTGATCGGCGGCGAAGCGACCGGCGGCGCTGCGATTGCCAACCTCAACAGTGTTGACGTTGTGCAATTCGATCTCGGCCTGAAATTCTAAACTGGGTTTGGGTTATCACCGTCGGCGCTTGTGTTGCAAAACCGGGCGCCGGCGGTGTTTTTTTCGCGCGAAAAAAACGCCAGTTCTGGCTAAAAACGAACAGCGATGCCGCGCGAAAATCGAGTTTGGTGCGCGGTAACCGGACAATTTGGAACGTGAAGACGCGATCCTCAAACAAAGAGACCGCCTGTTCAGTGCAGATTCGAAATCCGCATAAGCCTCTACAATCAAAGGCCGGTGCAGGGCATGAACGATATTCATGCAAATCATTAAAACAATGAAGCCTGTCGATAGCTGCAAAATGCGCGCTGTGGCACGCAGGCGGCTAAATGGGGCGCAGCGCGAGCTCAATGACTCGCTCTTGAACAAAACAACACAGCCCAAATGAAACTTTCCGCTCTGAAAAATTCCGGTCACTGGCCGACGCTGCTCACCGCATTTTTGTATTTCGATTTCTCGTTCATGGTGTGGACGATTCTCGGGCCGCTCGGTGTGCAGATCGGCGAAGCGCTGCATCTTTCGCCGGGGCAAAAAGGCCTGATGGTCGCCATGCCGATTCTTTCCGGCGCGATTTTGCGCATCGCGCTCGGTTTGCTCGTCGATCGCATCGGCGCAAAAAACACCGGCCTGATCGCGCAGTGTATTGTGATTGCTGCACTACTTTTTGCATGGATTGTCGGCTTGAAAAACTATGAAGCGACCTTGTTCATGGGTTTGCTGCTTGGTTTCGCGGGCGCGAGCTTCGCAGTCGCGCTGCCGCAAGCCGGCCGCTGGTATCCGCCGAATATGCAAGGCGTCGTGATGGGGCTCGCGGGTGCGGGCAATGTCGGCACCGTGCTCGACGCATTGTTTGCGCCGCGACTCGCCGCGGCCTTTGGCTGGCGCAATGTCTTCGGTCTCGCGCTGATTCCCGCAGTGCTAGTGCTGGTCGTTTACCTCATATTTTCGCGCGAAGCAAAAGTTGAGGTGAAACACAAAAAGCTCGGCGACTATCTTCATTTGCTTAAACAAGCGGACGCACACTGGTTTTGCTTTTACTATACTGTCAGCTTTGGCGGTTTCGTCGGGCTCGCGAGCACTTACGTTCTTTATTTCAAAAGCGAGTTCGCCGTGCCGGCTGTGCACGCGGGCGACTTTGCGGCGGTCTGCACTTGCGCGGGCGCGTTGCTGCGTCCACTCGGCGGCGCGGTCGCGGATCGCATCGGCGGTATTCGCGCGCTGTATCGGTTTTATGTTGTCGCCGGACTCGCGCTCGTCGCCGCAGGCATGGCGCACAGCCTTTATTTGAATTTCGCGATTTTTCTCGTCGCTTCCGGCGCGCTCGGAATGGCCAATGGCGCGGTCTTCCAACTGCTCCCGCAACGCTTCGGTAAAGACATCGGTGTAATGACCGGCCTCGTCGGCGCAGGCGGGGGCA
>Ga0070741_10001135_pt1 | contig 84783 bp, 95 predicted proteins | sample Coa_R1_4_FD_66440 | JGI IMG/M metagenome (GOLD analysis project Ga0070741, IMG submission 66440) | Surface soil microbial communities from Centralia Pennsylvania, which are recovering from an underground coalmine fire - Coalmine... | ecosystem: Environmental > Terrestrial > Soil > Unclassified ... | reverse complement strand
CAGTCAAAATGACAAATCCATCATAACAAGGATTGAAACTTAGTGCTTTGTGTGGATTTATTGCAAATCGGAAATGTCAAAATGACAAATCCATCATAACAAGGATTGAAACATTGGAGTGTTAGGCGGAATAGGTCTTTATGCGCTCATGTCAAAATGACAAATCCATCATAACAAGGATTGAAACATAACACAAAATTTTTCTTGATAAATTATTATGCTAGAATTTCCTATACATCCTATCTTCGTTTATAATTTTATTGATTCTTTTTTGAGCCTTTTCTGATACCGATATACTATCAAAAAGAGTCATGTAACGTTCTTGACTCTTGTTGTATTTTATCCACTCATTTAATCTCTCAATAGAATCATCAAAAATCCTTCTTGCAGACTAGGCCATCTTGTTATATGTATGAAGTATCTTACAATCAATCTCATGTATCAGACGTTCCAATGACAATCTCTCCTGAAATGTTTTTGCCTTGTCTAGATCTTCACGCAGTCACTACTGTTGGAAGAATCGCATGATATGCCGTTTAATGTTAGTAGGGAGTTTATTGAGCAAAATAAGAAAACACATTTGAAACTTGTAGCAAAGAAAGGCGGACCATACTCTAAGGCAGAGCGCGACAGGAGAAGAAATGAAGTATACAGGCTGCACTTTGAGTATGGATATACTGCAAGAAAAATTTCAGAGCTGATGAAAGTGAACCGAAATACCAATAAATGGAGACATTGACTACTGGTATTCAAAAATTTACGAGTCATAATATATTCAATTCCGAGGGTGCCATACTTGTAAACATAGAGAGGCTTGAGATCCAAAGATCAAGATATTATGTCCAAAATAAAACTTGTGGTATATTACAATAGTACCGTATTATACAGTCAACGACTCAGAAATTGGCATAGTTGGCCTAGTTTCTCATAATGTTATACTTTCTAAAAATGTATAAAGGACAAATGACCTCAAATCAATTTACAATTCATACCATATCATGAAATCTTTCAGTATTTCGCATATCATACGATTTGTCCAAGTATATCATATACCATAACAAGTGCACTAGAAGACCTCTAAAAGCATTTAAGGATAATAAAGCGAGGTTATATTGGTTTGAAAATAATCCTAAAGTTTGGTGGAACCTCAATCTCGTCGGCTTCAAATATACGCCAGGTTGCAAACCTTATCAAGACTTTATCAAAGGAACACCACGTTATTCCAGTATTTTCTGCATTAAGTGGAGTTACAGATGATCTAATCAAAATCACTGATCACATTCAAAAAAGAAACAGAGACGCTGCCAAGGCTTTGGCAAAAAAAATTATCAAGGTACACATGGACCTTGCAAACCAATGTGCTAAAAACACAAAGATACGAAAGGAACTAGAAACCAAGATGAAGGCAGATCTGGACGAGCTAGAAGGTCTGCTTGATGGAATGCTGTTACTGGGGGAGGTAACTCCACGCTCATCTGATTATATGGTATCATTTGGAGAGAGACTATCTATCAATCTGGTTGCCTTTACACTAAATGATATTGGAATAAGGGCAGTACCTCTTACTGGAAAAGATATTGGCATAATTACAGATTCTAATTTTGGTAGTGCAAGACCCCTCATGGATACTACAAGATTGCATGTATCTCATACCATTGAGAGTCTGTCTCAAAAAAAGATAATGCCTGTTATTGGCGGATTTGCAGCAGCGGATCAAAACGGTAACATAACTACTCTTGGGAGAGGGGGCTCTGATTATACAGCTACAATTGTTGCGTCAAGCATCAAGGCAGACGAGGTTTGGCTAATGAGTGACGTGGATGGATTGATGACTACTGATCCAAAAATAGTCAAAAATGCAAAACTGATCAAAGAGGTGTCATACATCGAAGCCATGGAGATGGCGTTATTTGGAGCTAAAAACATCCATCCAAAGGCACTTGAACCGCTAGTTGCAAAAAAAATTCCATTAAGAATTAGAAATACATTTAACATAAAAAATCCCGGAACGCTGGTTACTACAAACCCTCTACCGGAGACTCAAAAGACTGTAAAGTGTGTCAGCGCAATCAGACATACCGCACTTATCGATGTACGAGGAGGAAGCATGGTTGGTGCACCGGGCACTGCAGCTACAATATTTTCTATTCTAGCAAAGGCAGGAGTTAACATAATGATGATATCTCAAAGTCCTTCTGAATCCAGCATATCTATCATTGTGAAGAAAAATGATTTGGATAAAGCAGTAAATTCACTAGAAATGAATCTGCTTGGAAAAATTATCAAAAAAGTCGATGTTACTCTGGATGTTTCAATTATAGCTCTTATTGGCTCAGGTATGAGGGGAATTACTGGTGTTGCATCCAAAGTATTTACTGCTGTTGCAAAAAGAAAAGTAAACGTGATAATGATTGCTCAAGGGTCATCTGAGCTTAACCTTGCCTTTGTAGTCAAGGACTCTGACTGTAATGCAGCAGTACAAGCACTGCATGACGAATTTGAATTGGCAAAAAATTAATCGTTCTACAAGAGTATTTATGTAAATTAAGAATTCAAAACCATATGCGCAAATTTCTGCTTGTCGGTATTATAGTCATAATTGCAGCTTTTACCGTTTCTATTCCTCTGCTCAGTAATCAACTTGCGGACGCCAAGGTTGCCAAGAAAATTCAATTTACACAAACAATTACCTCAAGACAGGACCCAGGAATAGACCACCAAAATGAGCAACTCGCATTACTGTTACCGCCTGATAACGGGTCTATCTATTATGGAACCGTTACCTATAGTTCAAGCCAACCCGTCCAAATGCTTGTCTTGCATCAAATTGACAAAAGCGAATCAAAAGGACAGCCAATATGGTCAGTTGATGGAAACACATTATTTGCAGAAACTGTACTGAATTCAAATTCAAATTCCGGTACTAGTGAGTTTGCTGGATCTGCACTTGCATTTCATTCCAACACTACGCAGTTTACCGTAACTGCAAGCGTTGACGGCTGGATTAGAATAGTAAATCCTCAGGTGATGCAGCCAGCTCCAACAGTGCACATTACTAATTCCACAATAAAACTTCTAAACACAACAACACAAATTAAAATTCCACTACGTGAAGGATTATTTTCTGGCAAACCTGTTTACTATATCATAACAGATTCCAGCAATAGTTTGTTTGCAAATCAAGTAACAGAAAAAATGAACTGGAAAGTACAACCGTCTCCAAAATTAGCTGGAGTTCCAATAAATTCATACGGTAACATCTACGTCTTTACAAATGGCATTGCAGGTAATGGTCTGCGTGGATTCCAAGATGAAGTATTTGCAGTAACTCCAAGTAACAAGCAATACAGCCCACTGAACAAAGTAATTGAGGTAACATGGAACATTGGAAGAGAACCGCACTTCCTAAATTCTACTCAGCAAATCCTTGATGCAAATATGACTGGCAAATTAAGGCTTACAGTAACAGATACCATTGTTAATACCCCTCAAATAATCTGGCCAGGCGGTTCTTTGAGCGTAAGAAATGACAAACCAGTACTAGATGAGACATCATACATGAACGGACAAGTACTTGGTATAGATTCAAGCAACACTACAGTTACATTTGTAGGTCATCGCGGATGGGGGCCAGATGGAAAAACAGTATACTATATTGTACCTGAGGCAACGCCTCAAGGTCCAGCAGATATGATGAAGATCACAGGCGTGCCTACTCTTTCGACACTTGAATCATCTGCAAGAGATCTCTATCATTTCACTAATGGATTCAAGGGCGCAGGTCCATTTGGATATCAAGAAGGAGTAACAAGTGCATTACCAGGAAGCCAAGACTATACACCAATCTGCAAAGTTTCAAACATAACATGGAAAGATCCTCAAGATGCAAAGATTCTAGAAAACATGGATGACATAAATTCTGCAAAAGCATCAAACGAAATAACAATTGAGCAGGCAAGAGTGTTAAATGAAAACTATATTCTTGACTGTCCAATAATAACAAGCCCATAAAATTATCAAAAGGGATAAATTAACTGCGCAGATGTTTTTCATATATGACTGGCAAATTGTATATTGTTGGAGTAGGTCCAGGCCACCATGATCATATGACTTTTCGCGCAAAACAAGTAATTGAAGAAAGTGACACAATAGTAGGTTACGAAACTTATGTAAATCTAGTTGAGGATCTTATAGACGGAAAAGAAGTTCACAGATATGCAATGACACAAGAAGTAGAAAGGGCTCATCAATGCATCGAGCTTGCACAATCTGGAAAAATTGTATCTCTAGTGTCAAGTGGGGATCCTGGAATCTATGGAATGGCCGGTCTCATTTATGAAATCTTGGCAGATCAAGGCTGGGACAGAGACACAGGTCTTTATGTAGAAATTGTTCCTGGAGTTTCGTCTCTTAATTCATGTGCAGCCCTAGTTGGTTCCCCTCTGATGACTGATTTTGCAGTTGTTAGTATGAGCGATCTACTTGTTCCATGGGATATTATAATAAAAAGAGTAGAGGCTGCAGCACAAGGAGATTTTGTAATTGTGATTTACAACCCTGCAAGCAAGAAAAGAATACATCAACTTCAAGATACAAGAAAAATCCTACTAAAATACAGAACACCAAATACGCCTGTTGCAATAGTAAAAGGTGCATTTAGAGAATCACAGGAGATAGTTCTAACAGATCTAGAAAACATGGAAAAACATCAAGACAAACTAGGAATGATTACAACTGTTATAGTGGGAAACTCGTCAACTTTCAAATACAAAGATATGATGATCAATCCTCGTGGTTATACTTCCAAGTATAATATAGCAGAACCACAACAAACAAGAAAATAATATGAAATCAATCCCGGTGGGTATCACTTTACCACAAGGGTGGCTAGATGAATTCCCAAATGACAACCCTCATCAACAATTCCTATTTTCTAAAAATGTTGCACTAGCAGCTGAAAAAACCGGATATGACGCAGGATATGTCTATGATCATTTTGTTCCACATCCAAGTGATAATCGCAAGGGAACCTTTTTTGAAGCATATACTCTGCTTTCTGCAATAGCTGGAGTAACTACCAAACTAAGAATTGGCCAGGTAGTTACATGCAATTCTTACCGACAACCTTCGCTTTTGGCAAAGATGACATCTACACTTGACGCAATTAGTAATGGGAGACTGGAATTTGGAATAGGTGCTGGGTGGTTTGAATATGAGTATGACTCTTACGGCTTCAAGTTCGAGTCACCATTATCAAGAATCGAACAACTTGATGAATCAATTACCATAATCAAAAAGATGTGGAAAAATGAAAAATCCACATTCAAAGGAAGGCATTATGGCATCAAAAATGCAATATGTAATCCAAAACCCGTTCAGAAACCACATCCTCCAATCATGGTAGGTGGTGCAGGCAACAAGCTGATGGAAGTTGTAGCAAAACATGCTACCAGATATAATCATCCTTTTGGAACGCCAGAAATACTAGAAGAAAAAATGAATCTTTTAAAAAGTAAATGCAAATTGATTAAGCGAGATTATGATGAAATTGAAAACTCTGTACTTTTACGAGTATTGGTAGGAAGAGACAAAGATCAAGTAAAAGACATAATTTCCAAACTAAAAAATAAAAATGAATCCATAGCAGAGTTTGTCATTCGTTCCAAAGACAGTATTGCGCTTGGTACGCCTGACGAGGTATCATCATACCTTGAAAGATATGTGAAAATTGGGATCACCTACTTTATTGTAAATTTTATCGGATTGTCTAACCTAGAAATGTTATCGCTTTTTGCAAAAAAAGTAAGACCCAGTCTCAAGTAGTCTGTTTTATTGCTTCAGAAAGTTCTGGCGTTAAAACAATTTTCTCTCTAATTGGTCTTATTATATCACAAATATAGTCAGCAACAGTATTTTTCAAATCAGACGGATGTAATTTCTTTTGTAGAAAATCTCTTTCCAAGTCTTGATAGTTTGTATATGTTACACTTCCACCAAATTTGGCAGGCCTTTCTATTGTCATCTCATTTACTTCATGAAATACAACATGCCTTGCTAATTCCAAAATTGGATTTTTTTCTGCTATTCCCTCAGGACACCATGCCTTCTTGAACTTGTTTTTTATTTCCACATCGGTATCATGAATAAATATTCCTGAAGCAGATTTTGACTTGCTCATCTTGCTTGACACAAAATCAGAGTCGTTTTCTTGTACGGCTTCTGGCTCGCTTAATCCAGCTAGGATATGGTGATGTACAGCAACAGGAACTTTCCACTTCATTTTTGGAAATATCTCCCTTACAAGCATGTGTATCTTTCTTTGATCCATTCCTGCATGAACGATATCTAGATCCATTGTGTGTATGTCTACTGCCTGCATGGGAGGATAGAAGAGCTGGCCAAGGTCAATCTTGTCCTTATCAGTACTTCTGCCCATTATAGTAAGTGAACGCATGGTTCTTTCAAGTGACATGTTTTTGGAAAATTTTACAAGGTCCATCCAATACCCTTTCTTTGATTCGTACAGCTGTGAGCCTTCCAGAATCTCAACACCTGGGCAAAATAACTTGAAAGCATCAGCATAATATTTTGATACCATTCGAATCTTGTCCCAGTCACCTCCCATCTTGTTATTCAAGTAAGTATGCCAGTCTGCTAAAAAGACAATACAATGCGCTCCTGCTTTGATAAAATCATTTATCTTAAATCCTGTTAGTATGAGACTTCCAAGATGTAGAAAGCCTGAGATCTCAAGACCGATGTAATGTCTTGGGTGGGGATTTGTGCTAAACAGATTTACTAATTCTTCTTGAGTTACTACCTCTTCAGTGGGATCTCTTGTAACAAGTCGAATTTTTTCTGTTAAATCCATCTAGGTCAGATTCCAGCAGATAATCCTATAAATTTACGCATCCAGTTCTTGTGCAGACTTTCGTGGCCTTGTACTTAGATAAAATGCATGACCACTAATCAAGGTGGCAGCTAAGAAAGACTTGGTTGCAAAAATGAGATTCCACGGTCTACTGGGATCAGGATATGCTACTGTAAGTGAATCAATGTCAGGAACCTTACCATTTACTATTCCAGCTGTTATCTGTGATTCTAATAACACAAAGTTGTATATTGTCTCATATAGACAGACTACGGTAAAACCAAGAACCATCAGCTGCACAAGTGCAAGCTTCCATGTTGGTATCTTTGTAGTCTTCTTCCATCCAATTCGTGTTACGCAATACCAACCAATTATTGTAGAAAAAAACAACCATGTAGTAAGTTTAGCAAAATGTGGAGCAGGAAACTCTGTCTTGACCAGAACCTCGCCCATAACATACGTGCCTTTGTCAGCCCATTCCTGAATCATAGAGTATATGCCAAAAACTGTTATTGCTGCCATTATGACTGCACAAGCATAGAAAATGTACAGAAAGATCTTGTACCCAGGTTCATTTTCTTGTAGGTGGACTTTCATTAATTTGGGGTGAATTTCTCTAAAATATAAAAATTGGTTTTAATTTGACAAGTTAAATTATAGTGTCAGGCTGGTAACTTGTAAATGAAAGTTCCAATAAACGTGCCAATTATAGAGAAAGAGGAAATCAAGGAAGTAAATGCAGTATTAAAAGAAAGATCCCTTACCTCTGCTGCTAATGTTGGAGGAAAAAGGGTTCAAGAATTTGAACGATTGTTAGCATCATACGTAAAATCAAGATATGCTGTTGCAGTTAATTCTGGTACTGCAGCATTACAAGCCGCACTCTATGCACTAGGAATAAAACAAGGCGATGAAGTTCTGCTGCCATCATTTACATTTGTTGCAACTGCAAATTCTGTAGTATCAGTTGGCGCAAAACCTGTTTTCGTAGATATATTGCCAGAAAATTATACCATGGATCCACTAGATCTAAAAAAAAAGATTACCAAAAAATCCAAAGTAATCATACCAGTCCATCTTTATGGCAACTTTTCATATATGGACGAGATCTCTGAAATTGCCAGAAATCATAATTTGGAGATTATTGAAGATGCAGCCCAGTCCCTAGGAACGTCATATAAGAAAAAGCAGTCAGGTACGTTTGCTAAAATGGGATGCTTTAGTATGTATGCAGCTAAAGTAACAACATCCGGTGAGGGCGGGGCCATTGTGACAAATGACAAGGGCCTCTTTGAGAAATTACGTAAAATTAGAAATCATGGCATGTTGCATGGTTATGATACACGAATTTTGGGATTGAACCTTCGATTACCAGAGATCTCCGCTGCAATTGCCAAAGTACAGATGAAAAAATTATCCAGATTCTTGGATAAAAGAAAAAAGAATGCAAAAATCCTTACAGACTTGCTTTCTGATTTGAATTATGTATTGCCTGACGAACGAGATGGCGTCCAGGTTAACTGGTATCTGTATACTATTGCTACAGCAAACCGCAATAAAATCATGAAAGAATTAAACAATAAAGGAATTGGTGCTACTGCGTATTATTCCATTCCAGTACACAAGACCCCCTTTTACAAAAATTCCACAAAGCTTCCTGTCACAGAATGGGCTGCCAATAGCGTACTGAGTCTGCCAGTGCACCCACGTGTAACTGAAGAAAACCTTCACCTAATTTCTAAAATATTGCATAATCTGGGAAAATGAATCTGATTGAGGAAATAGCAGGCGAGCTATGCAAGATTATTCTTCCCATTGAAGAGACTGTATATTTTGGAAATCCAAATTCACACACGGCAATATGCACACTTTCAAGCATGGTTCTTCTAAAAGAGATAAAGAACTCTTCACTTATGGACAAAATTTCAATTGTAGGAAGACTGCTCTCAGAAAATAAAGGAATAGATTCACTTGTAAGATATGTGATATCTAATAATATTACAACCATCATACTTTGTGGCAAAGATACAATTGGACATAGGCCGGGGCATTCACTTCTCTGCTTATACAATAACGGTATTGATAAAAATCACAAGATCATTGGATCCCAGAGTCCTGATCCTACAGTTACACTCTCACAAGACGAAATTTCTAGATTTCAAGATCAAGTGAATATAATTAATCAAATTGATAGTACAGAAATCTCAAACTTGATGCATATCATAGAAAAACAAAATCAATAACCGTTTAATTGTCTCTGTTTGTTTATTTCATGTTTTTTCTGATATTCTTTTAAGATGTCATCTGGAGTCATGTTAAGCTCAAGTGATGCTTGAACTACAAAATGCCATATGTCAATCAATTCTTCACGTGCAGCCGCTTCATCAAAAGGAGCAGATTTCTTCCACCATTTCCAGTTGGTAGTCATTTGCAGCTCTACTGCTTCATGAATTATTGCAGTACACAATGCAGATATCTTACCTTGAGTATCTTTTGGATATCTATCCAGATTCATCATTTTTTCAAGACTTTTTTGGAGATGAAAAATTGATTCTAACTTGTCTTCCATGAGCTAATTTTTAATTTGATATCTATAACCTTTCTTCAAAAACGAACCATCTTTCTATAATAATTGAACCTATTTTTGATAAGATCTTTTCCAAGTCTTGTTATCCCATATACCCCGTATTTTTCAACTGCAAATGAACCCATTATGTTCCCGTATACTGCAGCTTCTTTGATTGTAGATAACTTGGTATCGTTCTTGCTTGCCAAAAATCCTATCATTCCTCCTGCAAAAGAATCGCCTGCACCCGTAGGGTCTACAATATTTTCCATCGAGAATGCCGGTGATGGAAACACTATATCATCAAAAAATAACAAAGACCCGTGCTCGCCTTTCTTTATTATTACATATTTTGTTCCCCATTCCATGATTTTCTTGGCAGCCTTGATTAGATTGTGAGTCTTTGTAAGAAGTTTGGCTTCCTCATCATTAATTACAACAGAATCCACTGCGCCCATCATTTTGATGACATCGTTTCTTTTTGTTGTAATCCAAAACTCTATCGTATCACACATGGAAAATTTTACTTTATCAAATTCCTTGAGTATCTTTGTATTCTGTGCAGGATCATTATTTGCAAGATAAACAAACTCTGATTTTCTATACCTTTCAGGAACAATGGGCCTAAAGTCTTTGAGAACATTAAGTTCTGTTTTGTTTGTAGTGCGAAGACTCAGGGTTTTGTCATAGCTTCCATCGTACCTGAATGTCTTACCGTTCTTCTTCACAATTCCTTGCATGTCTACAAACTGTTCCAAAATACCGTAGTATTTTCTTGGAAAGTCTTTTCCTATGACTGCAATCAGGCCTGGTTTTGAAAAGTAACTTGCAGAAATAGCTGCATATGTTGCAGCTCCACCAAGTTCATTTTTTAGAATCCTATCTGGCGTTCTTATTGTATCTAAGGCCACTGAACCAAATACAGTAAGCATTACTTTGCTGCTTTTATGTTCCGTGTATAAATTCTCTGGCTTCTTCTTGTGTAGGATAATACGTAAACGGAATACTTACAGAAGCAAAGAGCAGATCATACTTGCTGGTTCCTGTCAGTTTTACATTTGGTATGTTGTCACTTTTATCATATTTTGTTATTAGTGAATTGTCTGCAAGAAAAGGTGTCTTTGATACAGTATTGCCCATAGATGGTATGACTGAAGGTTGTAAGGTACCTGTGCCTAGATTCTGGCCGTCAATTGTTACCACAAAATCAGTCTGTCCTAAATTAAGAACCAATAAGGAAGGATTGTTGAATTGAAGTTTCATGTCATACAAAGTACTGTCATTTGTTTTTTGGACTACTTTACTTTCTAATATTGAGACATGTAGATGAGTAGCTGATACAAATTGAAAATACCCAAACGCTCCTACGGCAGCTACGATAATGCATACTATGGCTATCTTTGAGTTTCGCTTCATGAGAACAGATTAAAAAATTTCCTTTTAGATAAGTGGGGGAAAAAATTACAAATAAGTTGTGTAAACTTTTTTATCTATTTTCTAAAGCTACTTAGAGCTAACAGAATAAATCAAAATAGGCTAATTGAATACAAATGGCTAGAATCAAGATAAAATATGGTCAAAATGAGCTTGAGATAGAATCCAAGGATTTCTATATAGACAATGAGAGCGTAGATAAAGTAATTTGCAATCTAGCCTCGTTTGTGAAGGACACAAGCTCAAACACACTTCAATACGAATATTCCTCATTTACACCTGAGGCAAAGCCTGTAAATAATCCCCTGCATGTATTAGAGGAGGCTGAGATTCACGAGCCTGAATTTGTAAAGCCATCTTATATCTCCAAGAATGAACTGCCAGAAAAGATCCAAGTGCTCATACGTGATTCATTTTTCGAACAGTCAAGGACCGTGTCTGAGGTAGTATCACAACTTCGGGAGTACGGATGGACTGCAGTGCCACTTGATGTATCCAAAGTACTCACAAAGATGGCATTTAACAACGAACTCCAAAGAGACTTGAAAGAAAAACGAAGTTACTATTCTGCTATAAAATTACTCGAAGTCAACTAGTGCCGTATCCACACTTTGCACAGGACTCAAAGATGTCTCCTTCCAAGTGATCAAAATGCGTGTTGCAGACACTGCATGTATGATGCATGTCAAAATAACCGTCACTCTCAGCTTCGCTTGTACGTTTTGACACCAAGTTGGTACTCCCGCACTTTATACAATGACATCCGCACTGCACAAGGAAAGATTTTCTCTTATATCATTAAAATCTAATGAAAATTCAATCTTCCAGCAAATCTTAGCAAGACTACTGCTGATACTGCTATTACCAAGGGCACAAACATAGGAAATTCTGGGACCGCAGTTGTTCCTGTTAATTGTACGGTTTCAGCACGATGCGGAATTATTCCTATCCATGCATGAGTCCCATTATCATGATACAAGCTGACTGGCGAAGTGGTGTTTTGGTTAGATGCCAACTGATACGGGCCCCACAAAAGTGCTTTTGGCATGATCACAGTTATGGGTATGTTGCCTTTGTCAACATCAAACGCATATGTTTTTTGTGACTGGTCAAAAACATAGTTGCCTGGTTGCAAGAGAGTTCTCATGCCTACTACAAAATTTTTGTCTTCCCATTGAACATTTTGTGTTGTGGTTGGTTCATTGATTACATACTCCAAAGTAAATCCATTTCCATGTTGTCGCAATCCATGTTCACCAAGATACACCGGTCTTTCATTTGCCCAAATCATGTCTACGCCACTTGGAAAGTAAAAGTCAGTAAAATCAATATCCTCAGGTTCATAATATTTCCAGCTCCATACTCCATTATTGTTTGTCACAACATTTGGTAACTCATATTTTATGTATGTCATATTTCTTGTAGAATGATTCAAAACAATCTGCATTGGTGACTTTTGAATTGTTGCATATTCTACAGTGCTGCCATTAACATCTGTTACAGAAAAATTCTCCATAGTACCATTTATCATATCTACTTGAACTGGTTTTAGACTCAATCCCATGACTTGATGTACTACCTGCGCATTTCCATTCTCATCAATAGTTACTTTTAGATTCTCAGTAACCTTGTCGCTTTGATTCAATTGCCCAAAGGCTTGGGTTGTGGAAAAAGCAATCACAACTAGAACTAAAATTAGTAAGCTACGCATTTCTCTTTCCTACTCTGAAACACTTACCCGCAAAATCTTGGCTTCTTGCAAAGGACAGTCATTTTTGTCTCGTTGCAGACTTACTATCTTGTCTGCAACATCCATCCCTTTGGTAACCTGTCCAAATACAGTATACTGTCTATCAAGAAACGTACTGTCAGTTGTTACTATGAAAAACTGTGAGCCTGCACTATTAGGGTCCATTGCGCGTGCCATGGAGACTATACCCCTGAGATGAGACCTTGAATTAAATTCTGCCTTTATGGTATATCCAGGTCCTCCCATTCCCCACTTGCTTTTGTCTGCATTCTTGGTATTAGGATCTCCCCCCTGAATCATAAATCCAGGAATGACCCTGTGAAATAATGTTCCATCGTAAAAGTTACTTTTTGCTAGTTTTGTAAAATTTCTGACTGTTTCTGGAGCTAAATTTGGCAATAATTCAAACTCAATATTGCCAAAACTTGTTTCAATAGTTGCCTTTGGCATTCTTGATAACTTGATAACTATTCATAAGAATCTTTCTGCACATTACTTTACAGTAAAGATACAGAATCACAAACTCTGATTGAAGAATAAAGTAGTAAAATAAAAAGATTCTACTGTAAAAAATTCTAATTACTGAAATTTCTTTAAAGTTAAAAAATTATGATACATTATATCGAATTTCGTTAATCGTAAAAAGTCCTTTTTTCCAAAATTAGTTTATTACCACTTTCATAGTAACAGTCTTATATAGAACATCTGAAAATTAAAAATCGTGAATCGTACTACTCAAAGCACTAGCATCAAACAAGCAATCAATGAATTGCTCGACAAAGGCCTTACAGATAAACAAGATATCTACACAAAAGTTGTAGAGGAGCTTGGAGTTCCGCGACCAACCGTACGTAGAGTAGCTAGAGATCTTCGAAATGAACTTCTACAAAAAATTAAAATTTTACAATCCGAGGTTCCAGAAGTAGAAGGCGTTCAGAGGAATACTGCAGAAAGCAGTGACTAGCACATTTCTCCATTTTTATCTTCATTTTTGAAGTTGGTAATTTCCATTAACATTATATTCCACCATTTTTGAGGTAAATTAATGGGGCATATACCTACAATTTTGGTAACGTGTCTTGCTGTGGCATTAACCATTTTGTACTTTGTAATGCCTGAAGCATTGCATTTCACAATACTAGTATTCGTATCCGCAGCTTGGTTTCTAGTTGCTATATGCTGGCTTGCAGAAAAGAGTGCAGCTTATATGCACAAACTAGAAGGCGGACATGAGCATACTCACGAAGAAAAAAAAAAGCTAGCTAGCTACGGTCACGGACAAACTTTACAGATGAGTGCAAGTGAAATAAGTCAAGCAAGAGCTGAACTTAGTGCAGACCTAGAGTCACTACAAAGTTCACTTAAAAACAAAGATAAAGAAATTGAAACCCTCAAAAAAGAGATATCAAGTCTTCAAACCCTAGTTCAGATTGAGAAACTAAAGACTGAGCTTGCTAATCTGAAGACATTGGCAGCAAAAGAAAATACCAAGAAAAAGAAATAGCTACTTACAGTGACAACAAGAATGGCTTCCATGATTCCCTTTACAAGAAGGACAACTTATCGCCCCACCGTAGTGGCAATCACACTTACAACCATCATTTAGCTTTTCTTCTGCAATCAATGTGTAGACCATTGTTACGTCATCTTAATATTTAACGATGTAAAATACTTCAGCATGAAGTATCTGTTAGGCGCAATATTTGGCCTATTCATATTGCTACTTCCTACTGTTACCATACCGGCATCTCAGGGTGCAGAAATGGATCAAAAACTAGTACCTGAAGATAACGTAGTTTTGCAGAAAAATATTGTTTACATGCATATTCCAACTGATAGTCCTTTACCATTTGCTTGTGTTTGGGGAACGGTACAAAATGCAGCTCCTGGATATCCTGTTGTAATTCAAATATACCAAAATGGCAAGCCGGTATACTTTGCTCAAACTGATGTGAAAAATGATGGTTCCTACGAACATTATTTTAGAGTAAAAACAATAGATGGCGATAAAACAATCAACATCTTTTCGGGCGATTATACAGTTGAGATATTCAAGTCAGTTGTAAAGAGTACAACTGCCTCAACTGCAATTTCAACCTAAACTTTTCTAAATATTTAACGGGCTCGGAGGGCTTCGATCCCTCGACCTGTAACTTAGGAGGCTACCGCGCTATCCATGTTTCGCGTCACGTGACTCTGCGCCACGAGCCCAGCAAAAATCAATCCTAGTAAGAATTTAAGCGTAATCCAAGTTTGAAACTATCATTTCATGGATTTGGCGCCATTGAGGATCATCTGAACTGTTCCATTTTTCATAATAAACAACATCTTTTAGATCCAGTCTTGAAAGCCATCCTGCTGTTTCCAGATCTGGCTTTTCTGCAAACTTTGTAACATGGCCAAGGCACAAGTACGCAACAGGAACAACATGTTCTGGAATCTCAAGAATTTTCTTCAATTCATCATTTGAAAGTATGCTTACCCAACCAACCCCAATTTCTTCTGTTCTTGCAGCAAGCCAAAGATTCTGTATGGCACAACACACGCTGTAGATTCCTGTCTCTGGAATACTAGATCTTCCAATTACAAACGGTCCAAACTTGGAAGGATCATAGGTTACACATACGTTTACCGCAGAATCTAAGATTCCCTCAAGTCTCAAAGAAAGATACTTGGATCTTTTGGGATCATCTATAAGATTTGAAGATCGAATTCTTTCTTTATCAAATGACTCTTTGACTTTTTTCCTAGTATCCTTGTCCTTTATCAGAATAAAGTTCCAAGGTTGTGAAAACCCGACAGATGGAGCATGATGAGCAGCGTTGAGTATTCTTGAGAGAACCTTTTCATCAATTGGTTCAGAAGTAAAGTGAGACCTTACATCTCGTCTTGAAAATACTGCTTTGTAAAAGCCATTTTTTTCTTCTGGCGAGAAATCATCATTCATGGTGTTAGGAATTAATGCATCGCATATTATTCTTGTTTTCTTAAACGTTAATAACGTCTAGAATAAGGTCGTATTCTATCGGGCCGATCGTCTAGTTGGTTAGGATACCGCCCTGACACGGCGGTGGTCGAGAGTTCAAATCTCTCTCGGCCCACTTTGTTTTTATCTGATATCTAAAATAACAATACATGGTTAAATTTACTCCAAAAGAAATCAAGTTCCTAAAAGAGAATGAGGGTTGCAGAATAGCAACAAGTCTTGATGACATACCACACATTGTACCGGTTTCATATTATTTTGAGGATGGTTATTTCTACTTTGCAACAGATTATGGTACAAAAAAATATGCAAATCTAAAAAAGAACAAAAACATTGCAATCTCAGTTGATATCTATTCTCCAGGAAAACACAGAGCAGTAATTGTTCAAGGAACTGCTTCGTTTATAGAAAAAGGAACAGAATTCAAGCGACTCTATGACATTTTCTACAAAAGGTTTGCTTGGGTAAGAGCCACACCATGGAGAGAAAATGAAGCTCCCTTTGTAAAAATTACACCAAAGAAAAAATTTAGCTGGGTCTAATCTAACTTGAGATCAAAGTCATTTGTTACCATAGTCCAGGCTGATTCTATTGTTACCTGACCTTTTGATTCAAATTTCATTGGTTGTCCTGCTGTGATTGCAGCATACTCATCTGAAATATTTCCCGTATCTACCAACTCAAATTTGTCTGATACAGTCACATTGCTTCCTGGGAACAGAGCTGGCCTTCCTGCCATTGGTATGTCTTCTACAGAATAGTGTCCTTCTCCAATCTTTTTACCATTTGTATAAAGATCATAATTGATTGTTGAGATAGTGGTAGTAACTGATGTAGGATTGATTAGCTGATAGTCTACTTGAAGATGGGCACGCTTGTCTATCTTATCGACATCTAAAAGTTTGACACTTACTAGATTGATCTTAATCTGTTGAAGTTCAGGCTGAAACGAGTTTGCATAAAATACAAAGTAAAGCATCATTAGACCCAATCCAGCAAAACATGCCAGTATTACTGCCCTACCTCTACTTATCAAGTCTATTAGCTACGAGGATTTATTGAACTAAAAAACCTTCTTAGATTAATAAAAATTAAAACCAAAACTCACAAACTAAAATTATTCAAGACCATAACTGATAATGTCTTAAAGGAAATCTGTGAATGCTAGTGCGTTGATTCAGTAAAGGAAAAACTTGACCAATTCCCTGCTGGTATTCACGTATCAAACTTTTTGCAGTTGTAACTTTTTTCCACTGATTAATTGTTCGATGATTTTATCTGCCACATTTTCTCCTTTTCTAGTAAGAGAATATCTTTCATTTCTATTTTCTCTGTGTTTTTTTATTATCTTTTTTTTCAGCAAACCATCAAAATGATTTTTCTGAAACCATCTGCCAACATTTTTCCCCCAATCTTCTAAGGAATTAGAAATTTCTTCTTTGGTCTGATTCGTATTAAGATATAACGAGACCACAACAAGATGCCGCATTGGTATCTTGCCGATGTTGTCAATGAGAAGGCGTTCTACATCATTTCTCTTACCAGACCGATAATTTCCTTCTAAAATAATCTTCTCAATTCTTGCAAGCCTTTCTTCAATAGAATCTATTCTAGTTTGTAACGGATTCAAATGTAAAGTTCCGGGCAGGTAAATGGAATTTAAGATATTCGATTGTAATACACATCTTGCATAATGTAAACTGTTACGTCTTTTTCATGCCTAATCGAAAATCAAATTTCTAATGAGAATAAATATTATTAGTTAATTTCCCGAGTAGAGACATGTCAATTGTTGATGCACTCATAATGTGGGCGCATCTTGTAGCAGCTTCGATCTGGGTCGGCGGTTCAATATTTATTGGAATAGTTCTTGCACCTCTTCTTAAGACAATTTCAGATTCTGTGGAAGGGCGACTGTCGATAATGATTCGTGTAGGACGTAAATTCAACAAAATCGGAGTGCCTTCTCTTATAGTATTGATTGCAAGTGGAATTTACAATTCTGTTGGTTTTGTTTCAAAGCCTGAGATGATACTTTCAACAAATTATGGTATAGTTCTTCTCATCAAAGTAATACTTGTAGTCATGTTGATAATCACATTTGCAGTACATGTTAGACTGATACGAGCCGAGATAGAACGTAAGATAGAATCAAAAGAGCTATCCACTGAACTCTTGCAAAAGGTTCGCTCAAAAATTATCATGCTTGGTAGAATCACTGTATTGATCTCAGTTGCCATACTTCTGATGGCTGCTTTGCTTCACTCAGGCATCTAAAGTACCAGCTATTCTTACCTCAAAGCCATCATCTAGTTTTCCTATCCCGTACTTGCAACCAGTTATCTTTGATGCTACAAATAGATTTGTCTCTAAATGTTTTGTAATCTCTTTTACTCTGTATGTTGAGGTATCTCTGATTAGTGAGAGTGGAACTACTAACATGTCAGAAAGATACAGGTCAACTCCAAGACCTGACTTGACAAATTTCGTTGCTACTGACTCACCAAGGCCATTCACATTTTTTTGGTAGATTATATCAGAACCAATAACTGAGCTTGAATCACTAGAAAATACCAGAATTGAGCACCCTTTGTCTAATGCACTGTATTCAGTTATTGTTATGTAACAACTAAACCCATTTTTTTCAAGAATTGCTTTTGCGATATCAACTTCTTTTTCTATTATGTCTTTAGAAATATGTGAATAGGAACACAAAAGTTTTGCATGTTGTGTCTTTCTTTCAAGCAGCGAAATCGAAGTCAGGCTCTTGCAAGGCTCTATCTGAGTTTCAACAAGTCCACCGCCCTTTGGATAGTATCCGCGCTTTTTTACTTCAGATGTAAAATTAATTCCAACTCTAGAGAATGCGTCTGATAAAACATATTTCGTATAGTCTAAAGTGGGACTCCATGGAACATCTGTGCCACCTGTTATGGATAGCTTTAAGCTTTTTTTCAAAAGTGAAACAGCAGGAATTAAAACCTGCAAAATAAGTGAGATACTTCCAGCAGTTCCAATATCTTCCCTAAGATCCAAATTCAACCCTTGGGAAGGGTGAAACTTTAACGAAGTCGAACTGACATGTAGTCCTTCTACTTTGGCCTGACAAATCTTTGATAATATTTTGATTCCAAGCATGTGCTGTGGACGCAAACCAGGAACTTTTCTGTTCTTTCTAATGTTTTCAATTTCAACTGGTTTTCCAGTTATTGCAGATAATGCAACCGCACTTCTAATTATCTGTCCTCCGCCTTCACCAAAGCTACCATCAATTCTTATAGGCTCCATGCTTTGCGATTATTTTGAGAATCTAATTAATGATGGTTACCTTATAGTTTTGTCTCAAAATAATGTAAAGATTAGTTTAATCATTCGGTATAGTTACTTTATACAAAAGATAAGTTAATGTTAAATAATTGAAAGATAAAGTGTGACTAGTGAAAATACTAGCAGCAACTATTGGCATTGTTCTTTTACTTGCAACGATAGGTCCTTTTACTGTATTTGCTCAAACTGAGCCTAACGAATCTGACAAACCAATGAAGAGATTATTCAATGATTTTTCAACTAACTGGTCAGGACATTATGTTACTAATTCAAATGGTTATACTTATGCAAGTGCATCTTGGATTGTACCTACTATCTCAACAAGCTCTAGCGGTTATTCTTCTGCTTGGGTTGGCATAGGAGGTGTTAGTGGAACTGGTAATCTCATCCAAACTGGAACAGACCAAGATTGTACAACAGGAACAACAACAGCTGGTGAGCTAAAATATCACGGCCTTGAAGCTAAACCAACTAACAGTGGTAAGGGAGGAGGTTCAGGTGGTGGTTCAAAAAGTTGTACTCCAACTTACTATGCATGGTATGAAGCATATCCTGCTCCCGAAGTAAAAATAGCAAACTTTGTAGTAACTCCAGGTGATGTGATTACTGCTTCTGTTACTAAATCAAACGAAAACTGGGTTATTACTATTAATGATATAACCGCACAAGAGACTTTCACAACAACAGTAAGCAACTTTACACCAGACCAAACAACTGCTGAAGTTATAATGGAAAGACCGGCTTTATGTTTTGTTACATGTAAATTAACAAATCTTGCTAATTTTGGACAAATACAATTTACTAACGCTACTGCAACCAGTTCAACTACAAATACTTTTGATAATATTTTAAGTGATGCTCCAATCACAATGGTTAACAATTCATTCAAACTTTTAGCTTCTCCAAGTCCTATTACAAATCCTGGTACCTTTACTGATACTTGGTACAGAAGCAGTTAAACACAATTCCAATATTATCATCTCAAGACTTTTTATTCTGCATGATGGTTTTTTAACAAGTGTTACAAGATCACGACAATGGACGGTCTACTAATTGGCAGGTTTCAGCCATTTCATAAAGGGCATCTTGCTGCCGTAGACTTTGGATTATCAAAAGTAGACAATTTGTGGATTGGAATAGGAAGCTCAAACAAAAGTTTTGAGAAGAAAAATCCATTTACTGCAGATGAGCGAAAAGACATGATCTTATCTTCACTAGGTCCAGAAAGAGCAAAACGCGTCAAGGTCTTCTATGTACCAGATATAGGGGATCATGATAGATGGACATTTCACGTTGACTCTATTGTACCTCCATACGAGATTGTTTTCTCAAATGACGAGTTTACCATTTCTTTATACACAAAACGAGGCAAGACTGTGATCGAAGTTCCTCTACTTCAACGTGAAGTCATATCTGGAACAAACATCAGAGAAATGATATCTACAGACAAGAATTGGTCAGATCTTGTTCCGGAAGGAACCAAAAATGTATTGCTAAAGATAGATGCCAAAGCAAGATTGTCAAAGATTTCTCAATTGTAATCATTTTAGATAAACTGGAAATGCTAGTGATCCTTTCCAATAACCAACATTTCCAGATCAAGGCAACAAATTACAAACTGCAAACTGTTAAAAGGTCACAAAACTACAAAACCCACATGAGTAGCTCTGATCATGATTCTCAAGTAGAAAAAATTGCATCACAAATTGTATCAGATAAAACCTCACTTGATGAGCAAAGCCAAGAAAAGCTGCAAAAGTATTATGATTATGTAGAAACCAATTTTCACCTCAAAGGCGATGATGCAGTTCTACTGGTTCATGAAGCCTTTTTGTATCTAAAACTAAAGAGCTCTGACTTTGATCCACTCCAAGAAGGTGATCGATTTGGAGCCGGGTTTAGCTAAAACCTTTCCAAGTTAATACACCAAAAAATGCGCAAAAAGACAGGATTACTACAAATCTTCCAAATCCAAATGATAGGTCCATTTAGAACCTAAAATACAGCCAATCTTTGCGAACTTTAATTATAAATAATGGTTGTCTTTCCCAATGATTGGAGAAATTATTTGGAATATTTAGTCATGCTACCCGGACCAACAAATGTTCCGGAACGAGTAACTCGAGCAATGTTTACTCATATGATAAATCATAGAAGCAAAGATTTTGTTAAATTATACACAGACGTTGTTGAAAAAACTCAAAAAGTTTTTGATACAACAAGTGATGTAGTCGCACTTTCTGCATCTGGTACAGGTGCAGTTGAGGCTTCTGTTGTAAACATGATAAAAAAAGGCGACAAAGTAATAATTCCAGTCAATGGAGAATTTAGCAGTAGACTTGCAACCATGCTAGAATGGGCTGGTGCCAACGTAATACGACTAACAACTCCTTTTGGACAAAATGCAACTTTTGATCAAGTAAAGGAGGCCTTTGACAACAACAAGGATGTCAAGGCATTCTACGTAGTATGGAACGAGACTTCAACTGGCACAATGGTCAAGTATCTTGACAAGATTTCAGCCCTTACATCAAGAAACGACTCTTTCTTTGTAGTTGATGGCGTCTCAATTGTTGGTGGAGAAGAACTTCACATGGACAAATGGGGCATTGATGTTTGTGTTACAGGTTCGCAGAAAGCACTGGCTGCCCCACCCGGAATATCTCCAATAGCAGTAAGTCCAAAAGCAAAAAAGCACATGATTGCAAATCCGCCTCCAACATTTTACTTTAACATGGCAAGATACTTCAAGTACTATGACGAAAACAAGGAGACCCCATTTACTCCAGCAATTCCATTGTTGTATGCATACAAAGAGGCACTTGACATGATTTTAGAAGAGGGTATGGATAACAGAATTAAAAGACACAGAATCTGCTCTGATGCATTATACAGTGGATTGAGTGCTATTGGCCTTACACCGTTTGCAAAAGAAGATGCCCGCTCTACAGTTGTTATTGCACTAAACTATTTGCAAGGACTAGATGATAAGACATTTAGAGGAACGCTCTCTGAAAAATTCAGAGTTCTTGTTGCAGGAGGCTTTGGCGAACTCAAAGGAAAAGTTTTCCGAGTTGGATGTATGGGCGAAGTTCACAAATATCATGTAATGAGAACAATCTCAGCTGTTGCATCAACACTTGATATGATGGGATACAAGACAAACCCCGAAGCACTCAAAGTAGCTGAAGAGAAATTAAAGTCATTATAATTCCGTGTTAACTTAATATAAGGAACTTGAAGGATCGATGACGTTGGCTTTCCAAAAAGGCACCTTGATTTTGGTAGACTATACTGCAAAGATCAAAGATACCAATGAGGTATTTGAAACCACAAAAGAAGCAGATGCTAAATCAAATTCAATTTATGATGCAAATATCAAATATCAACCAAGACTTGTTGCAGTAGGAGAATCTTGGGTACTCAAAGGATTTGATGATGCACTTACAAATGCCACAGTAGGTAACAACCTAACAATTGAGGTTCCACCAGAGAAAGGATTTGGTGTGCGAGATTCTGGAAAAGTTCGCATGATTCCTTTGAGAAAACTAGGTGAAGATGCGGAGAAGGTAACAGTTGGTGATACTATTGAAATTGACAACAGAACAGGAATTATCAGATTCATCGGTTCAGGAAGAGTACAAGTTGATTTTAATCACAGATTTGCGGGAAAAACTATTCTTTATGAAGCAAATGTCATAAAATCACTTGACACAGATCAAGACAAGATAATGGGATTGATAAAACGATGGTTGCCACTTGAAGAATCAAAGATCAAGTTTGAGATTAAAGGAACCGAAGTTGAAATCAATCTTCCAGAAGAAGTATTCAGAATCGATGTATTGCAAAGCATAAAAAGAACAACTGCAAATGACATTTTCAAATATACTAAACTAGAGAAAGTCAGCTATATTGAAAGCTACACAAAGCCAAAGCAAGACAAGCCACAACCAAAACCCGCAGAACAAAAAGCTGCAGAACAGCCAGCACAACCAAAGGCTGCCTAGTTACAGAACTCCAGTACTTTTTGCAAGCGCAAGAGCTTTTTCTTCATCCATTTTTACCTGACTTAAAATAGTGTATCTCTCAGGTCGCAATGACTGTGCAATAGTAAGCGCTCTTGCAAGAATTTCTGGCTCAAGGCCAATCTCTTTTGCGCTAGTTGGTGCCCCAACATTTTTTAGCATCTTGACTATTTTTTTCCAGTCCTGGCCTTGGAGTTTTGCAATAAGTATGGCACCAATGCCGCATTTTTCTCCATGCAAGCCAATCCCAGGTTTGATATAATCAACAGCATGCGAAAAAAGGTGTTCTGCACCAGAACATGGTCTGCTGCTTCCTGCAATACATGCAGCAACACCTGAGCTGATCAATGCCTCAACTATCATCCTAACATCTGGTTTTTTCTTAAATCCTTCAGAGTTGTCAATGACAATCTTTGCACTCATCGAGGCCAAGTTTGCAGCATATGTTCCAAAATACTCACCAGTCTTGTCTCTGGCAAGCTCCCAGTCTCGTACTGCAGTAACTTTTGCCATAAGATCGCCACATCCACTGGCCAAAAGCCTTCTTGGAGCTCTGTTTAGAATCTGAATGTCTACAAATACACCTAGCGGCGCAGTTGCAATAATAGAGTATGGCTTGTCCCCACGCAAGGAAACAAATGGACTTGCAATACCGTCATGTGAAGCAGATGTTGGTATGCTTACAAACGGTTTTTTTAACGTAAATGCAATCATTTTTGCAATATCAACAGAGCGTCCTCCACCTATTCCTACAATGAGATCGGTCTTGTCTTTCTTTATTTCAACAAGAGTCTTTTGTGCAGAGTCTACATCATTGCTTATGCTTCGATGCCAGACATGTTTTATCTTTGAATCAGAAAGGGAATGAACTACTTTTTCATATGTTATCTTTCTTACCCTATCGCCTGATACAAGTGAAACTTTTTTTGGGTTTGATAGTCCTACTAGGAAATTTCCTATGTCCTTGATGTTGTTCTCACCAATGACTATCTTTCTTGGTAGCTCCATTACGTGAGAAGCCATGGTTTTCACTTGGAACTTGGTTATTTATCAATATCCAATATCAATACAAAGTTATTTAAAGCGGTCCCATCCTACCGAAAGTATCTCTAGTTAAGGAGAATGTTATTTGTCAGACTATATTGAACAACACACATACCATGGAACAACTACAGTAGGAATTGCCTGTACTAATGGAGTAGTACTATGCGCAGATATGCGAGCAAGTGCAGGATACTTTATTGCAAATAATAATACAATGAAGATTCAAAAAATTGACAGACATGCAGGCATGACAATAGCTGGAGGTGTAGCTGACGCACAAAATGTTACAGATATGCTAAGATATCATTGCAACATACATCGAATAGAAAAACAAGAATATCTTCCAATCAAATCCATTGCAAGACTTGCGTCATTGATATTCTTCCAAAATAGATACTATCCATTTATCGCAGATATACTAGTTGGCGGGCATGACAAACAGGGTCCAGCACTTTACAATATCGATATGTTTGGCTCACTTGACAAAAAGAATTACGTAACAACAGGGAGTGGGTCTCCAGTAGCATACGGTCTATTGGAAAGTGAATATAGGGATGGACTTACCGTTGAAGAGGGAAAAGTAATAGCTCTTCGAGCAGTAAAAGCTGCAATTGTACGAAACATTGGCACAGGAGATGGTATCAATGTCGCAATTATCGACAAAGATGGATATCGTCTCTTGACAAAAGAACAGAAGAAAGCCATTATTCCGCTTTAGTGATTTAATGCAAAGAAAACAAGCACAAAAAGAATTATCTCCAGCCCAAAATATAATGGGAACAATACTGCAAAGTATTCCAAAAGAAGCTGATGTTACTAAGATAGATTATGAGGGACCACGCATCGCCATATACACAAAGAATCCAAAATATCTAATGGAACACAACGAAGTAATTTCAAACATGGTAAACATCATCAAAAAAAGAATTGTTGTTAGAACAGAAGAATCAATTAGAAAAAACGAGGAAGAGTCACGACAAATTCTAACTCAAATGCTTCCAAAAGACGCCGATCTTCGAGGTACATTCTTTGATACCGCAACAGGTGAAATGACAGTTGAAGTAAAGCGACCTTGGCTTCTCAATAACACTGAAGCTTTTAGTTTACCAGAATTAGTATCTATGACAGGATGGAGAGTAAGAATAAGAAAAGCAACCACAATCCAGTCTTCTACAATTCAAACTATCAACTATAACCTTAAGATATCATCTACAGAGCGAAGCAAGCATCTAAGACAAGTCGGTGAGGAAATATTCAGACCAAAACTCTCCGAAGATGCCGAAGTGTCCCTGATTACATTGGGCGGCTTTAGCCAGGTAGGAAGGTCATGTATGCTTCTTACCACACATGAAAGCAAGGTACTCATAGATTGTGGATTAAATCCAGGAGCACGAAACCCAATGGAGGCATATCCTCGCCTTGATTGGGCAAATATTACGCTCGATGAGCTAGACGCGGTGGTAATCAGTCACGCACACTTGGATCATACAGGTTTCCTTCCAGCGCTATTCAAGTATGGATACAAGGGCCCCGTCTACTGCACCGAACCTACCCTTCCTATGATGAGCCTGATTCAACTTGATGCCATAAAGGTGGCTGCTGCACAAGGCAAGGTTCCATTGTATTCTGAGCGTGACGTAAAACAAGTCATGAAACAGACCATTCCATTATCGTATGGCACGGTTACTGATATCTCACCAGACATCAAACTGGTATTTTCCAACGCAGGACACATCTTAGGTTCTGCAAGCTGTCATTTCCATATAGGAAACGGTAATCATAATTTTGTTTACACAGGCGATCTAAAATACGGCAAATCAATGCTCTTTGAGAGTGCTTCTTGGAATTTCCCAAGAGTTGAGACACTTTTGATAGAGAGTACTTATGGTGCAAAAGAAGACATTCAAGCATCTAGAGAAGAGGTAGAGGCTGCATTTATCAAATCAGTAAATGAGACACTCCGAAATGGAGGTAAAGTGTTGATTCCAATTCCAGCAGTTGGTCGTGCACAAGAACTAATGATGGTAATGGATCAATACATGAAACAAGGTCAGCTAATGGAAGCTCCCGTATTTACAGAAGGAATGATATCCGAAGCAACAGCAATTCATGAAGCTTATCCAGAATACCTAGCGCGTGAGCTAAGACAAAAAATACTTGAAACAGATGACAATCCATTTGATTCTGAATATTTCACAAATATTGAACATGCAGATGCAAGAGAAGAACCACTGCGCGAAGGACCATGTATTATTATGGCAACTTCTGGCATGTTAGAAGGAGGTCCAGTACTGGAATATTTCAAAAATATCGCACCTGTACAAAAAAACAAGATCCTATTCGTCTCATATCAAGTAAATGGAACTTTGGGCAGAAGAGTTCTTGATGGCTCAAGGCAAGTTTCAGTGGTAGGAAAAGATGGAAAAATTGAAGTAATCAACATTAATTGTTCAACAGAAAAACTTGATGGATTTTCAGGTCACAGTGATTATAATCAATTAATGTCATATGTACACAGACTCAGACCAAAGCTTAGAAGAGTTATTGTCAATCACGGTGAAAGAAGAAAATGTGAAAACTTGGCAAGCTCAATTCATAGAATGTTTAGAATAATGACAACTTGTCCTCAAGTTCAAGAAGGAATACGACTACTTTAGATCGTATTCAGCTCGCCAGATCTTTACCCCAGCTGGAGTAACAATAATTCTTTCCTCACCAAGTCTTGCTATGTCAGCATCGGCATTTTTTGCAATGTTGTAGATTTCTTCTACTACCTTTCGTAGCTCATCTACATTTTTTTGTGCAAGTGGTGTTACCCTAAGTACTAGGATCATTCCTTTCTTAATGTCCTCTTTTACAGCATGGATATCGCTATAGTCTCGCAATGTTAATGCCTTAAGGTAGGTTGGAGCCTTTTGTGTCTGCATACAATTGTAATCGATCTACGCCCTCAAAAAGGCTTTCTAGTCAATTGCAATTCACAGACTAGCTTGTGCGACTAAATTCTATATTGTAGGTACTCTGGCTCGCTTATCTGTAACACAGAAATCTCTGTTTTTGTATTGTCCTTCTCTAATATCACAATACCCTGTTGGTCTTTTGGGGCATCAGAATATCGCAAAGTAATAGCTGCAGCTAACTTGAGATTATGTTCAATGTCTTGTCCACGTAACAATGAAATTGGTCCGACATGATCTTTTGTTTCAAATAAAACATCTCCAGGTAATGCAAGAGCTTTTAGCATTTCATTTTCATCTTGGTTTCTACCAACAATGAATTTTGTTTTTTGATCAAATCTAAAATGTCTCCCAATTTTCAGTAGATCGATGTCGTTTGTTGTTGGAGTTTCTATATGATTAAAAAGATCTTTTGCCCGTATAGCAAATTTTGGATCGGTGAGTAAACAACCTCCTCCTGCATTTGGAGGATTTTCAAAACCAAATTCTTTTGCCAATCTCATCTGCTCTTTTCTTGTCCTACCTCTAATCATGCCGAGATCTTCTCTTTTTATCAAACCATCTACTTCTGGTTGTGTAGCCGGCAGCAATCTGCCAGAAAGAGGTCTCACTATTTTGCCTTCAAGGCCCGACTCTTTTTCTATTGTTCGTAATGCCGGCCCATGTTGACTCATCGGTCTTTGGCCAAGAACCTCACCTGATATGATAAAATCTGCACCAATATTTTCCATAACTTGCTTTCCTGCTTTGAACATCATGACTCTGCAATCAATACATGGATTCATCCCAGAACCAAATCCATGTTTTGGATTTTTTAACATCTCTATGTATTCATCTCCCAGATATACTGTTTTGAGATCTACTCCTAACATGTCGGCTGTTTCTCTTATTTCAAATCCACAACCTCTACCACAATCAAAATCACAAAATGGAGTCTTTATTGCAACAGCTGTAACATCAAATCCTTGATTTTGCATCATTTTTACAGCTAGTCTACTATCTAATCCACCTGAAAGTAATGCTACAACCTTCTTTTTTTCTTCCACGAAACCAGAAGATCGCTGTCTTATATCTAAACCTTCCAGCAAATATAAAATAGTAAAAGATGTCTCGAGTTGTTGTATTGCAACAACGTAGAAAAAATCTACTAAAATATTGTAACAATATTGGCTGTGACGCACTTGTTGTATTCGAGCCTGAAAATCTGTTTTACATGACAGGTTTTTGGGGTGAAGCAGTAGGTATACTGGACAAGGATGGATGTACAATAATATCTCCTGAACTAGAGATGAGCAGGGCCAAAGAAGACTCGATTAATTGTCATATAGTCAAATCCGAGCGTGGAAAGGGCTCCATTGGAATGATAGCAAGGTTGCTTGAAGGCAAAAAAGTGTGCACAGACAGTGATAGCTATGGAATTATTGAAACGCTAAAAAGATCATTACCTGTGGTCAAGTCAGATACCAATCCATTTTACCGTGCAAGGGAGGTAAAGGATTCAAATGAAATAATCCTTCTCAAAAAAGCTTCATCTGTACTTGATAAGATGTATGAGTTATGTCTTGGAGAAATAAGAGTAGGAAAGTCAGAAGCTGAACTACAGACTATCTTAATGTCTTATGCAATGGAACAAGGCATGTTTGCTACAGGTTACAGATCCACACTGAATCCTCTGATCATCGCAAGCGGTACCAATAGTGCACTACCACATGCACAGGTAACCAATAGAAAATTCAAGAATGGCGATATGATAGTAGTTGATCTTACGCTACGATACAAAGGATATGTATCTGATGCAACTCGTACATTTGGTCTTGGAAAGATATCTAGCACAGCAAAAAAAGTCTATGAAATTGTGCGACAGTCACAAGAGGCAGGACTAGATGCAGTAAAACCAAATGTTTCTTGTAAATCAGTAGATGATGCATGTAGAAAAATAATAGACAAAAAAGGATATGGAAAGTATTTCATACATTCTACTGGTCATGGCATAGGACTTGAGGTACATGAACTACCAAATCTTGGTCCCTCAAGCAAAGCAATTCTAACAAAGAATATGGCAGTAACTGTAGAGCCTGGAATTTATCTACCAACAAAGTTTGGAGTAAGAATTGAAGACTCGGTAATTGTAGGAAACAAAGTAGATGTGATGCACAAGTTCACAAAAGAATTAATTGTTATCTAATTACTTTTCTTGAAAAAATTATTACTGAGGTTAGTGCTATGACAAGTACCAAGACAGAAGTAGGAAATTCTGGAACAACATGTGTACCATAGATAGATATCTGGCTAGTTCCTGCAGGAATATCGATAGTAAGAGCTCTCATGTCAATAGTTTTCGTTTCAGTAAACTTGAGGATCTGTTTGTCTGCAGTAACCAAGTAAAGGTCATCTGTACCATCAGATTTTTTGGCATCAATTAACTCTCGAGGTAGATTCAAAGATAATGTACCATCAGAACTTGATTGCATCTGTACCTGTAATGAAAATGTGCTTGGATCGACACTTATTCCCGTCACTTTTCCACCAATGATGTTGTAATTTACAGAATAACTTGTTCCTGTAATACTCATCAATCCACCAGATGACTGGATTGGTGGCGGAGGAGGTGTATTTTGGACCAGGGTAATTGAAGCCTCTGCAGATGGATTTCCAGTACCTACTGAATTGATAGATGAAACTCTATACGTGTAGGTTCCAACAGCAAGTCCAGTGTGCAAATATGAATTGGTGACACCTGTGTTTGAAATCAATGTATTCCAAATACCCGTGCCTATCTTGTACTCTATTTTGTATCCAGTGACAGATGGTTTGCCATTATTTGATGGGGAAACCCATGATATTTGTACGCTAGTTGGAGAAGCTTTTGTAACATTTAGTCCAGTTGGAGGATCTGGTAGTGCAGGAGATGGCGTTGTGGTAGTTGTTCCAGTACCAGATGTAGTGCCAGATGGTGGAGCTGAAGTACTGGTTGGTGTTGCAGAAACTTCAGAGGATGGGTTACTCTCTCCCCCACCTGTATAAAGCGCAATAACAACAAAAGTGTACGTTTTTCCAGTTACCAAATTCTTAATTTGGTAGCTTGTTGTCTGACCTGTATTTTCTACTATTGAATCAAAAGTACCTGAAGAAAACTTTTGATCAATTCTATATCCACCAATTGGCTGCCCATAAGTCTGCGATGGTGCAATCCATGAAAGATCTATCTCGGTCGGTGATACTGCAACAGCAGTTACTCCTGTCGGTGTTAATGTTTGTGCTGGTGTGGCAGAAGCTTCATTTGAAGGTCCACTTGTTCCAATTGAATTAATTGCAGATACACGGTATGTGTAAGTTGTCCCAGTAATCAATCCAGTATTAACATATGAGGTAGATGTGGTTCCTGTATTTGCAACAATAACTGTATATGCACCACTTCCTATCTTTGCTTCTATTTTGTAACCCATAATTGGTGAGCCACCATCACTTGATGGAGTTGTCCATGACAAACTGATACTTGTTGGAGAAGCTGGGTTTGCGGTAAGTCCTGCTGGTGGATATGGCGCTGTACTTACTTGAGTTGGTACTGCAGAGGCTGTATTGGAGCCATTACTGGTTCCTACAGAATTAATGGCAAAAACTTGATAGTTGTAAGTATGACCTGAAGATAATCCGGTGTGCGAGTAAGCTGTAGCTGTTGTACCTGTGTTTTGTATCAGAATAGTAAAGCTTCCCGAATCAATACTATACTGAATCTTGTATCCTGTAACAGGATAACCTCCATTGCTTGTGGGTGAATTCCATGCTAGATTAACTTGGGTTCCAGATGATGCCGTAGCTACAAGTCCAGTTGGTGGATTTGGAGGTATGTTCTTTGGTGGAGCTGAAGTACTGGTTGGTGTTGCTACTGACTCTGGCGATGGGTTTCCTGTGCCAATAGCATTGATTGCAGATACTCTAAAGATGTATGTAGTACCTGTATTCAGGCTTGTAACGTTATACTTGGTTACATTACCTGGTGTAATACTAGGCCAGCTTGAATAGGTAGTAGTCGGTGTCTTATACTCTATCTTGTAACCTGTAATCGCAGAACTTCCATTGTGTTGTGGTGGATTCCATGATAAGTTTACGGTGGTAGGAGCTATTGGTATTGCATTAAACCCAGTTGGTGGATCTGGTACTGTTGCAGCATGTGCATCATGCATAACTAGAAACAAACTTGATGATAAAATTATTGTAATTATCAAAAATCCATTTTTCAATTATTCTTTCAACCCCACACTAGAGTTTTTATGGATTGCTGATAAATTGTATGAAAAAGATTATTGATTTATTGATAAAAATACTGTATGTTTGAAGACCTATTCAAGACTAGACCATTTTCAACGAGCGTTATGAGTTTGAATTCTTTTTTCAATCTCATTTCTGATAAATCTTGCAATTTTAGATTTATCCTTCCGTCCTGATTCAATTGATTTTTTTGAATCTATAATAATTACATTATTTTTGTTCGAGTTCTGTTTGTATTCTAGTCCAATGTCGTTAGCAACAATCATATCTGCTCTTGATTCTATCATTTTCTTTCTAGAAGATTGAATCAAAGCTTGTCTTGATACATTAGTTTCTGCTTTGAATCCAACAAGAAAAACATCCTTCTGTATCTTCTTAATTTCATTTATCATCTTAGGAACCCTCTTTAATTTCAGATTTAGATTTGGAAGATAACTTTTGATCTTGATTTTACTAGGTTTCTCTGGTGTATAATCAGATACCGCTGCAGCAAGTATCACAATATCAAACTTTTGCTTCATTTCTTTTTTCAAGGCATCTCTCATTTCATTACTAGTTTCAACTCTGATTATTTTGGCACCTTTAGGAGGTAATTCTGTTCCAGGACCATAGATCAGAGTTACCTTTGAACCAGCTGAGACAAATTCAGATGCAAGCAAAACGCCAGTCCTGCCCGTACTTTGATTCGTGATTACTCGTACAGGATCGATATATTCTACAGTAGGTCCTGCGGTAATCAAGATCTTCTTTCCTCTGAGTATTTGTGAGACACCAAACTTTTTGAGAACAAAATCTAACACCTCTTCTGGTTCTGCAGCTTTTGCTTTGTCTTCTACAAATTGTGGAGAGATAAAATCAACCTTGTCTTTTAGAAATTCTATATTTTTTACCACAGAGGGATTCTCATACATTGCCTGATGCATTGCAAGTGAGATAACAATCGGAATTTTTGAACCAAATCCTACACTCAAAACTGTTGATATCGGAGTATCATCTATACCGTTTGCCAATTTCCCAAGTGTATTTGCAGTACATGGATAAACTACAATCAAATCAGATTGTTTATAGTCAGCTACTTTGATGTGCTCTAAATCTCCAGTTAGTTTTGTTATGACCTCGTTTCCTGTTGCCCACTTGAAATAACTTGGCTTAATCAAATCAGTTGCTGCATTGCTTGTAACACAGATAACATTGGCACCATGTCGCATAAACAATCTTGCTAATTCTATTGCCTTGTATGCAGCAACGCTACCTGTTATACATAATACGATCTTTTTTCCTGCAAGCTCAGTGCCATCAGAGCTAACAATGTCAAGTGAAGGATGTTCACCCAATTTCCTTTCTCAACCTTTCAAGCTCGGTTTTGTCCATTGAAAAAGAATGCTCAGTTCCAGGAAATTTACCTGCTATTACATCGCTTTTGTATAGTTCAACTGCCTTTACAATCTCTGATGATAATTCAAGGTATCTTTTGACAAATTTTGGTTTTAGTTTTTCATAAAGACCCAAAATATCATGTATTACAAGAACCTGTCCATCACAATCAGGACCAGAACCAATCCCAATTGTTGGAATATGAATTGAGCTTGAAATTATTTTTGATACCTCTTTTGTTACCATCTCAAGTGTTATGCTAAAGACGCCAGCTTCTTCTAATGTCTTAGCACTCTCAACTAGTCTTAATGCAGCATCTTTTGTCTTTGCTTGCACCTTATAGCCTTCCTGTAATGTACTTGTTTGAGGTTGGAATCCAATATGGCCCATCACAGGTATGCCGATATCAACAATTGCGTGTACGGTGTCTTTAATCTCAGTTCCTCCTTCTAGTTTTACAGCATCTGCACCAGCTTTTACAAGCCTTCCAGCATTTTCAATTGCCTGTGATTTGCTTGACTGATACGACATAAATGGCATGTCTGCTACAACCAATGCATTCTGTCTTCCTCTTGATACTGCTTCTGTAAAAAGGCACATCTGTTCCATTGTAACAGGAATTGTATTTTCATATCCTAACATTACCATTCCGGCACTATCGCCTACTAACATAATGTCAACTCCTGCCTTATCACAAAGTTGTGCTGTAGTGTAATCATAAGCTGTAACAACAGTAATTTTTTTAGAATTTTTCATCAATAAAATATCTCTAACAGATTTAGGCATGAGACATTCTCCTCAAGTTTTTCTTTATTTCAAGAATTGATTCTTCCAAGTTTTTCTTGTTATCAAATTTGATCTTTTTTGTAAAATCTTCCCTTGAATATTTTTTGCAAGTATTAATCAAAACCTTCATTCCACGAATTACATTATCCACAATTGTGATATCAGCAGTCTGTGCAGTACGTGACATTGGGTTTAGATCAAATGTTATTATTTTTTTCCCAAATTTTTTGAGTGCAATTGTACGGTCGCCGTCTTCTAGTGGTACTAGCACAACATCTGCAGAAAATATTCCTCGACTATCTACTATTCTTCTTGCACTATCAAGATTGGGGATTCTTTTTGAAAATTTTGCGTTTATTCCAAATATCTCCTTAGCACCGTTTTTCTTCAGTACACGTGCTATTGCCTTTTTTCGCTTTTCACTTGCATAAAACAAGTTTACCTCTATTTTTGCTCCTGTTATCTTGGATAACTCAACTATTTCTTTTGCACAAAGGGCTGCAAAATTGCCATTTACTGATATCACAGGATGTTCTGAAGCAAGAAGGAGTCTTGCAGAAGCCTTGATTGCCTCATGAGATGATTTTGAGGTTTTTTCACCAATTAGATAATCAAACATCTCGCCCCTCCCATGTGCAAGAAGCCCTTCCTCTACTACCAAACCGTTTTGAAAACCTCGTACAAGTTTTTCTCTGATATGCAGGGATTCAGCCCTGGGATGTGATCTTGGAATCAACACTAGGATACTCTAGCTCCACTTTTGTCAATCTGGGTCTTGATTATTATCCCATCATATTTTTTTAGAATATTGATTACATCTGATTCTTTTTGTTTTGGGACCAATGTGAATACAGTTTCACCAAACATTGCAACACCAGATTTGAATCCGTGTTTTGATAAATCATTGATCACTTGTTGCATCTTTGGTGTTATCACACTAACATATCTTGCAAATTCTAAGGACATGTCCAAAAACTCCATCTGATCTCTTGACTTTAATAATTTGGCGACCATCTTTCCTCCAAGACCATTTATCTTGGATAATTCACTCTTGATGAACTGCTTTGTTGATATCGGTGAAAAACAAATAACTATTGCAGAATAATCCGTATGAATCTTGTGTAAGCTTCCAATTCCTGGGGCACCATACTTTGTTCTGATCTCAAATCCACCATGATAAGATGACAATACAGTTCCAAGTCCTGTCTTGCAATGGATCTCAGCATTATGTGCAATTTGTCCTATTTTTGTTCTTGAAAGGTTTGCATCTAGTGCTTTGTTTAGTGCAAATGCAAGACTTAGTGCAACAGCACCACTTGAGCCCAGACCATATCCGATAGGAATTGTGGCATAATGTTCAATTTCTAAAAAATAACTTCCTTTTACAATTTTTTGAAATTCTTTTATGACATATTCTGATACCTGTGTGTTATCAGACTTGTAACCTGAAACTGTTATTCTATATCCAAACTTGTCAGAGCTTGTGACCTTTACCTTTGTAGTCACTCCTTCTTTTATTGAAAACCCAGCACCGATGGAGCCCTTCTGTTCTGATTCTTTTGGCTCTACTTCTGCCTTGAAGAATCCTGTAATATGGCCTGGAGCAAACGCTGTTGCTTGCATGATTTATTTAAATTATGGAAAAAATATAAAAATGATCATTAAATAATATAAATTGATATAAATTAACTAAATTCATTCGGCGTCTGCAAAAGATAGGAAGTAGCATATTAGTATCATTACCTATTGAGTGGGTAGCGGCAAACAAACTCGAAAAAAGTGATGAGGTTGAGCTTGAAACCGGTACTAACAGTATATCGATTACACCTACGGGAAACAGCAAGCAAGTAAAAGAAGTTGTAATAGAATACCCGGTATCAAAAAAGGAAAACATTAGTGCTGACGTTACAGGTGCGTATCTTTTAGGATATGACATAATCAAGATTAAAGGAAAGTCTACCATATCTACAGAGGATAGAGAAAAGATTCGTGGACTTATGCGTAGGCTTGTTGGAATGGAAATAGTAGACGAAGATGCATCAAATGTAAATGTACAATTTCTTTTGGATGCTACGACGCTAAGTCCTGACAAGATCCTAAAACGAATGAGCTCAATTGCACTTGGAATGTTTCGTGATACTATCAATACCTTTACTTCAAATGACAAATCAGTACTACAAACAATTTCAAGCAGAGATGATGAAATAGACAGACAGTATTTTCTTCTGGTACGGCTAATACGAAGTGCAATGGTTGACAAAAAACTGGCAACTGCCCTAAATCTTGGTAATATTGATATTCTTGATTACAGACTGGCAGCAAACTTGTTGGAAACTGCAGGTGATACCATAGTTGAGCTTGCTAATTCTATACCTGATCTAGATATTTCAAAATCAGAGATGAAAAAACTATATGATATTGCAGCTGAAATAGAAAACATCCACGAAAAATCTATTACATCATTTATTGAAAATAATAGGCTTTTAGCAATTGAAGCAATCTCGATACAAAGAAGTTATCAGAAAAAGATATCAGACATATTATCATCACTTGGTCCAAAAAAACAGGTATCAATACAGCTTCTAGACCTAGTATACACACTTGAGAAACTGGCAAGATGTTGGGGTGATGTGGCAGATTTGGTAAAACCGGTTTATTCCTCATCATAATTCTAGCACAACTTTTTAAGATGGTGTCAAAAAATTGATCTTGTAATATGAGACATCCTATACTTGCAGTTGTATTGACTATGATTACATCTACTATGGTATTACCACATGCATTTTCAGAAGATATGGCAAATGTCCAATTAGGTACAAATTTTGAGATATCTGCCAATCGGACAATATCGATACAGCCACAAGGACTTATGATACAACTGGTAAATGTGACTGATTCTAGATGTCCATCTGATGTTACATGTGTATGGGCAGGCCAAGCAAGCATAGATCTTGCTCTACAAATGAATGGAAAAAACAACCTCCTTACACTAGTAAGCTCAGCCGGAAATTCTTCTACCAAATCCGTTGGTATCTATGTCATTCATCTTGTAAAAGTAGATCCCTATCCTACAAGTAAAAAACACCTCCAACTTTCTGATTATATTATTTCATTGAAGGTTACTGCCAATTCGCCATTGAAACAATTCAAGGCAGGTATTGCTGCCAAAGATGTGACATGTATGCAAGGATATACACTTGTGATAAAATCTAACGGTGGAATACCAGCATGTGTAACACCAGAGACGGCGTCAAAACTTGCTACACGTGGTTGGACCTTGTCTGTATCGACACCATGATTTTAACAAATAATTTAAGACACCACAGATATGATTATTCTGATTTAAGATGGCAAGACTAGTAAAAAAAGATGCAACAGGACCTCTTGAGATCAAAGTAGGTGAAGAGTCAAAATGGATATGTATGTGTGGTTTAAGCAAGAACCAACCATATTGCGATGGTTCTCATAAAAAGACTGCTGGAGAACAACCAGGAAAACTATACAGATACAATGACGATGGATCAAGAACAGAGATATAGAAGAACGTTTTTTCAGCTATAGTAGAAATTATTAGAATAAATCATAAGCAATACTGAAATAAAAAAAATCACATAATAACTGAATGATAAGCATAAAGAATTTCACTTTACTGCTAGTCCTTACCATAATAGCCGGAGTGTCATTCTCGTCATCATTTGCAGATACTGAGGTAACAATTCCACTTGGAGCATCTCATTCTGAGAATCCGTATTCCTTGTCTCCTGCAGTTCTAAATGTTGGTGTGAATGAAACTATTACATGGAAAAACAATGACAACGCTATCCATACTATAACAACAGGAAAACCGCAACTAGGATATGACGGCAGAATAGACAGTAGAATAATTCAACCTGGCAAAGAATTTTCCTACCAATTCACCAAGGAGGGGGTATATGCATACTATTGCTTGTTTCATCCATGGATGACTGGATTAGTAAATGTGGGTACAGATACCACAAAAGCAAATCCTGCTATTCAAATCTCTATTTCTACTGACAAAGTATCGTATAACAATGCAGATACAATTCAGGTTTCAGGTCAAGTGTCAAAATTTATTCCAAATGAACAAGTTACAGTATGGATAACTGATGATCAAGGCAAGGGAATAACAATCTCACATGTAGAAACTGACAGTAATGTCTTTTCTACAAATATTCCGATTCATGGTGCATTATGGATTCCTGGAAATGATTACAAAGTATTTGCACAATATGGAACAAGAAGCTCAGTTGCGCTTGCAACTATCACATATGAACCACAATTATCTGTAACATCCAATACAAATTCACAATCAAATGTAACCATATATGCAAATACACAAAATAGCGTGTTATATCCACACGAACATAAAAAACTGGAAGCTAACTCCAATCAATACATTACAGTTCAAGAACAAAATAATCTTTACACTCCAATTCAGACTGTACAGATAGATGGTACAATATGGAACGGAGTGTACCAACAATTAGGTGGCGCAAAATTCCTAGTCACTGCTACACTAGGAACTAGTGATTCTGTTACTGAGTTAGTAACTATACAGATAAGAGATCCTAATGGAAAACTAGTTTATAACAATAAGGTTCAATCAGATGCGACAGGTAACTACCACACCTCATATACCGTGCCTGAAGGAGCAGCAAGCGGAACATATGGCATAGAAACTACAATCGAAACAAAACAGGGTATACTTGGAACACTAGATGCTTCTATATCCTCTAAAATGAAATCTTCATCAAGTTTTACGGTAACAAGTCCATCTGAATTTACAGTAAAAACACAGACCGGTGATCTTAATGTGCAACTAAACAGTAATTCTACTATAAGCAATTTTGAATTTAGTTCAAATGCAAAAAAGATCTCTTTTGATGTGCAAGGACAATCTGGTACAAAAGGAGTTACTACAATAACAATTCCAAAAGCACTTCTCAATGGAAATCTTCAAGTTTTCATTGATGGTAACCTACAACCTTATGATTCTGATAATGTCATTGCAACAGAAACAAGCTCAGATATTACACTTGAACTAAATTATCATCATAGCACACATACAATTGATATTGTAGGTACACAATCCGCACAAGATTATCAACCAAGCACTCAAGCTGTACCCGAGTTTAGCTCTATAGCACCCCTAGTACTGATCATGTCTATCATACTAATTGTAATATTTACAAGATTCAAATTGTATCTCTAAAAAAAGTCTGATGATTTTTCTATAATTTTCTTCTAGTAGAATTTATCAGTAAAAAACTAGAGAATCATTTATCTATTACATATATGATCATTCTTTCATGAAATTTGATGGATTGTCAAATTCTATCAAAATTTTTTCTGTGTTTTCTCTAGTCGCACTAGTTGGAACCGGTCTTATTGTTTACAATGCATATGCACAAGAAGAAAGCGTAGGAATAAAAAATGATGTCACCGTTAAACTAAATCCAAACAAATCCGAGATCGATGCCAATGCTTCTGCAAGTGCTAATGTTACTGCAAAATCAAATGAGGGTAAATCGGATGAAAGCTCTCAGGTAAAATCATCTGAAGATATGAAATCTTCTAGCGAAGTTGAATCTCACGGAGAAGCTGAATCTCATGGGCATTATGCAATGTCGTATGAAAAAATGTCTGCCAGTTCGGATGACACAATAACGATTCAAACAGAAAGACACCTCTACAAACCAGGTGACCAAGTTACTATCGAAGGTTCATTCTGGTCAAATCTTGTTTCTACTGTAGGAGGAATCAACACTGTATCAGTACAAGTTACTGACAACAATGGAACCGTAGTGTATACAGGAAAAGGACAAGTAAATGCAGAAGGAGATTATTCTGCTAGTTTTCAATTACCATCTGATGCAAAAAATGGTGCATACAAAGTTGACATTAAAGCAGATGTTAACTCGGATGTACTAAATTCACTTCCAATCAAGATGCAGGCAGGTATAGATAGTTCAACAAAATTTGTTGTCATTAGTCCAAATGCTTGGGCAGTAAAAGCTGAAGGAAAAGACTTCCAAGTAAATATTGCATCAAATTCAAGTGTTACAAACCTACACTTTGATGGACAAAATAAGAAATTGTCATTTACTGTACAAGGTGAAACTGGAACCAAAGGTGTAACTCAAGTAACTATACCAAAATCAATGCTTAGTGGTGATCTCACAGTAATGATCGATGGTCAAGCTATGGCTCAGTCTGATGTAGTTGAAACAGCAGATACTAGTGATTCTACAACACTTGAACTAAATTATCATCATAGCACACATACAATTGATATTGTAGGAACAAATTCAGTACCGGAATTTCCTCTTGCTTCGATTATTCTAGTTGCTGGTATTAGCTCATTAATTCTAGTCTATAATATAAAACCCAAACTTAGATTCTAAAATTTAACCAGAAATTTTCTGTGTTTTATAAGCCAAAACAGCACAAATTGTTTTAGAATCAACTATCTTTCCTGCAAGTATCATCTTTACCACTTTATCAAAATCAATTTTAACTACTGACATTATTTCATCATGATCTAGTTGCAAACTTCCAACTCTTTTAATTCCAGATGCCAGATAGCAATGAATTATTTCTGTATTGTATCCAATCGAAGGATAATACTTTATCAGAGGTTTCATCTTTTTTGCTGTATGGCCAGTTTCTTCTCGTAGCTCTCTATGGGCACATTTTAGAGGGCTTTCACCTCTCTCAAGCGTCCCTGCAGGAATCTCAAGTACATATCCATGAGGAAATCTATGTTGTCTCACAAGTAATACCTGTCCATTTTCAATGGCAAGTATTGCAGCAGCTCCTGGGTGTTCTATTACCTCACGTGTAACTTTGCGTTTGTTAATTGTAACTGTATAAAGATTCAATGAAAGAACTCTGCCCTTGAAGATGTTTTTTTTCATTTGATAAAATCACAATATAATATGTTATGAATGTATCTCGGATAAGAGATGTAATTTCTTTGATCTTTTTGCTTGTTCTATTGTACTTTTTACCCATTCTTGAGGTAAAGTAATTGTTTTAGGGATGAAAAGATCAACTGACAAGATATTATCTATCTCTTGAATTTTTTGTGTGATGTCATCCATCCTGTAGATATTATCAGTATGCATGAATAACACAATTTGATTCTCATGTACAAATGGCTTTTGCAAAAATGAAGATGAGAATTGTTTTTCTAGTTTAATTCGTGTGGATCTGATATCTCCTTTTACTCCAACCAAAACTGCAAACGGAATTATTTTATCCATGTGTTTTGGATTATATATTAAAGTAAATTGTATTGCTTCATCATTTTGTAGTTTCTCAAGTGAACGCGCAACAGTTTTTGTTGAGAATTTTGATCTTTTAGCAATCTCCTCAATTTTTAATCTAGGATCATCTAATAGAATATCAATTATTTCAATATCCGTTTTTGTAAGATCTGATCTTATCCCTGGATTTTTAGCCTCAAAGATGCTTAAGACTCTGACTTCACGTAACAGATTTTTTGCAAGCTCCATCTTTTTTGTAGGATCATCTCTTACTACGATACTGCATACTGTGATTCCTCCAACACATGGAACCACAAAGAAAGGTTCTCCAACCAATTTCACTTTGCCCATAATGTCATCTAGATCTTTTCCAACTACAACAAAATACAATACACTATAACCTAAAACAGGCGGTTCAATTTTTAGTGCAAATTCCTCTATGATTTTTTTATTAATCATCTTTTCAATTCGGGACTTGACTGCAACTCCTGAAATCCCAATCTCTTTTCCAATCTGTCTGTCAGGCATCCTGCAATTATTGAGTAACCGTGATAGAATCTGTATATCTAAATTGTCCATTCTTTATGTTATCTACCTTTCAATCTTATTAAAGTGAACATCTTGTATATATAATTGTCCTATTTACTAACTAAATAACAATAAACTATTAAATATCAGACTAATTCTTGATCATCGTGGATTATCGAGCGCAAATAGGTATTCGCTTTATTACTAGACGTAAAGGTAGCCTTATTGCTGCTAGCTTGGCAGTTGCGATTGCAATACTTGTAGTCCAAGTAAATTCCGTTATTTTCCAAGGTCTGTATGATGCTATAGTTCGTGATCAGATCAATTATCGCTTCGGTCATGTCTACATTACAAGACAAGAAGACTATATCACAAAATCTGATTTTGTTCTAGTAAACTGGCTTGAAAGAATTCCATATGTGCAAGCAGCTGCTCCAAGACTTGATTCTGTTGCACAAATAAATTCAACTGTAAATGGTCAGCTCATAAAAGACTACCAAGTTCCAATAATTGGGGTAGATCCAGTTCTTGACAAAGAAGCATCTACAATATTTACTACCGTAGGACAAGGAGAATTTGTTTCGTTTAGAAATTCAATTGTATTGGGAGCACTTGTGGCAAGAGATCTTGGAAATCCGCAGATAGGTGATACTGTCAAGCTCAAATTCAAGGATAGATATGGAAACGATGTTCTAAAACGTTTTACCATTGTTGGTATTACACAAACTGCAGGTTCAGTTGGACTTGATAACAGTGCAATTATAAATATTGATACTCTCCGTGACGTTATAGAAAGGCCACATGAAAGTGGGGCTATACTTGTTAGATTAAATGATCCCTCAAAAGCTGAGGACGTCAAACAACTATTTCTTAGCGCATTTCCATCAAACAGCGATAAATTCAAAGCTCAAACAATCGAGGAATCTGCTGAAACAACATTACGTGGTTTTCGTTCTGGTATTGCACTAATCAACTTAGTTGGATACTTTGGTATGATGTCATCTGCATTTGCAGTTGTTACTATTCAGATGATGCAAGTAACAAGCAAGACTCGTGAAATTGGAATAATGAGAGCAATTGGTTCAAAGCGCAAAGATATCTTGCTTGTTTTTATATTCCAAGGAATGGTAATAGGTGCGATAGGTGCAGGTCTTGGTACTGTACTTGGTATTGGATATACCGTGTATGCAAAGGAAACTCACATGACATTTCAAGGAAGTCTTCCGTTGGAGGTGCATTATAACTGGGCAAGCATCATTCAGACTGATATTATGGCATTTGTACTTGCAGTCATAGCATCAATTTATCCTGCCTACAAGGCTACAAAACTTGAACCAGTGGAGGCTATGAGATATGCCTGATTATGTACTTGAAGTACAAAATCTAGACAAGATATACGGAGAAGGCGAGACAGCATTTAGTGCACTCAAAAATCTCTCCTTTACTGTAAAAAGAGGTGAGTTTATCTTAATTGTGGGAAGCTCAGGTTCTGGAAAATCAACATTACTTAACATGATTGGGCTTCTTGATAAACCAACAAGGGGTACAGTGATAATTGATGGAGTAAATACATCAGTTCTAAACGACAACCAGCTTTCTTCTTTTAGGAACTCAAAACTCGGATTCATATTCCAATTTTCCAATTTATTATCTGATCTTACTGTATTAGAAAATGTTGTCTTACCAAGAAAAATTCAAGGAACAATGTCTGGTGCCATGGAAGAAGGGAAAAATCTACTCAAGACGGTAGGACTTGAAGATCAAATGAACAAATTCGCAAACAAAATTTCAGGTGGGCAAGCTCAAAGAGTGGCGATTACACGAGCTCTAATAAACAAACCAGCAATTGTATTGGCAGACGAACCAACAGGAAACTTGGACTCTGTTTCTGCTGAAACTACGATACAACTATTAAAATCATTAAACCGTAAACTACATCAAACCTTTATTGTAGTAACACACGACAGACCGCAATTTGGTGATGTTGACAAAGTAATAACAATAAAAGACGGAAGAATTGTAGAAGGAGAACTGGAGGTAGCTTGAGTTGATTTACAAGGCAATAGCATTAGCAATACTATTTTTGGCAGGACAAATAATAATTCCAAGCTATGCAGTTACACCTGAACAAAATACTCCTGGTGAATCCCCATTTGAACATGGCTTTACCGATGTCAAGTTTCTTGATGCATATTTTGGGCCGTCTGGACAAAAAATTGAGGTGGAACCAGGAGACAAAAATGTACCACTCACAATTGTATTTTCAAACGTAGGAACTGAGGATATAGCTGGAATCAAAGGAACTCTAAGCTTACCAGTAGGATTTAGTGGAGCTACCTCATCTAATGGATTAATCGAGTCAGATAATACACAAACTGCAGCAAGCGGTCAATCCTTTACGCTCACCTTCTTTGTAAATCTAGATAAAACAATAAACACTCATAATTATTCAGGAACTGTCAAGGTAACTTATTCTAGAGTGAGAGAAAATGGAGTCAGGACGGCGTTTTTTGACTTTACCTACAAGGTACCTGGAAAAGCAGTGCTTAATCTAAAGGCAGAAAATCCATTCTTACAGCCTGCATCTAACAATGATGTTACTATAGATATTTCAGATTCAGGATCTGGACCATTAAACAATGTGGATGTGACTTTACAAAGTAGTGATACCACAGGAACAAATACCAATCTAAACAATGTGGTTTTAGATCAAAATCACTGGAGGGTAGGAACAGTACAAGCTGGTTCAACAAATACATTTTCATTCAAGGCATTTGTATCACAGAGTTTAGCTGATCAAACCGTACACGTACCACTATCAATCACATATTTTGATGGACAAGGAAATCAAGTAACCACTACAAGAACAGTGGATCTCATAGTTGGTCCTACAAGCTCAACCTCAGTTGTCAAGATATCATCTCCTTCATACCTATTGACAGGAGTAATGCAAAACTTGACTTTGGGAATTCAAAACCTTGCACCCTCTAAGATTTCTGATATTTCAATTTCAATTACTCCAAATTCAAACAATTTGAAAATACTAGAGGATACAAAATGGTTTATCAAGGAAATAAATCCATTTGAGCAAACACAACTTGTAATTCCAATATATGCTGACACCAGTATAGAAGGACAGGCAGTCAACTATGATGTTAATCTACAATACACAAAAGATGGCTCTACAGTTATAGAAAAACAAAACTTTGCAACTTACATACGGGGGGTAATTGACATCTCAATACATGATATTGGTGTGACTGAGATTGCAGGAAAGAAAATGATCATTGGAAATGCACTCAATCAAGGAAATATCAAGGCACAGTTTGGTCAAGTAACAGTAGAATCACTAGATAACTCAAACATAAAGAGATCATCACAATATATCGGTGATATTGATATTGATGCGCCAGTTCCATTTAACATACCTATAGAATCAGATACGCCGCCAACAGGAGATCAAAAAGTTCAGGTGACACTAACCTATAGAGATTCATTATTACAACTTCACACTATAACTGATGTAACTACTGTATCTTTTGGAAGCCCGCCACCACAATCAAATGGAGTTGACATTGGTCAACTGCAATTGGTAATAATTGTGGCAATAGCAGGAGGTATAGGTGGAATTATCTTTAAGATAAGAAAAAACAAGATAGCATTAGCAAAGAAAATCAGTAAAGATTCAAGCTAAGGTTATATTTAGTAAAAGTCAATTTTTTGACATGAGTTGGGACGAAATTGAAATCCCAAAAGAAATTCGTCCTTTTATGCTAGAGCAAGCAGAGGAAACAATGCTTGGTCAGAAAAATGGCGCTAAAAAACAATATCGATACGGCAATTTACACATTAGAGAATATGACGACAAATATCTAGTTCATATGGATAAAGTTGATCCAAGAGAGAATCCGCTTGGTCATCTTGTAGCAGATGCACCAGAATTTTTAGTGGCAATAGCGGGAGGATTACTGGCAGGAAAAAAAGTCGCATCAGAAGTTTACAAATTACAAAAGAATAAGCCATTTGCAAAAACAACCTCAATTCTTACAGGATTATTCGCATCTATTGCAGCTGGATACGCAAGCTATTCTGTAGTAAAAAAACTCAGAAGTTTCTAGGAGGAATTGTTATTTCAAAAGTTAGAATGATCCGAACCTTCATCAAACTTCTTCCTCTTGTATTAGCACTACGAAAGGACAGAAGAGAATGGGTAAAAAATCAAGGAAAAAACGTGGATCTCACTAGATATAAAAAAAATGCTCAAAAAGCTTTGAAAACTTTTGTATCATTGGGACCTGTTTACATTAAGCTAGGACAATGGCTTTCATCACGAGCTGATATATTACCTCAACCATATCTCGAAGAATTAGCAAAACTTCAAGACGAAGTTCCAGCGCAACCATTTGACAAAGTAAAACCAATTATCGAAAAAGATCTTGGACCAATCAACCAAGCATTTGATTTCATTGATACTAATGTAATATCTGGTGCGTCACTAGGACAAGTCTATAGGGCAAAGGTAAACGATCAAGACGTAATTGTAAAAGTAAAGCGACCAGAAATAGAAAAAGTAGTTGAAGAAGATATTCACGTTTTAAAAAAAATTGTACCTTTTGCCATGAAATTTGTAGATCCAAATTTGCGTTATTCAGCTGAAGCAATGCTATCACAATTTATCGAGACCATTCATGAAGAGATGAATTACACAATAGAATCACAAAATCTCAAATCCATCAAAAAGAATATGCAAGACTATCCCAAAGTCATAATTCCATCTGTTATAGAAAGCAGGTCTAGTAAGAATATCCTTACTTTGGAATACTTGCCTGGAATCAAAATTACTAATGTAAAAGCACTAGAGGAAGCAGGAATAGATAGAGAACAGCTGGTAGTTCAGGCGCATAAGGTCTTTTTCACCATGTTGTTACGACATGATTTATTTCATGCAGATCCTCATCCTGGAAACATTTCAGTTACAAAAGATGGCTCTCTGATATTGTATGACTTTGGCATGGTGGGCAGACTTGACAAACAGACTCGTCTCAAATTGATAAGATTGTATCTTGCTTTGGTGGAAAAAGATCCTGTCAGAACAGTAAGTGCGATGGATGACTTGGGTATGCTAATGCCTGGTTATGATAGAAGTATAATTGAAAAGGGAATTGCACTTTCGATCCAAGCTATGTATGGAACCAAGGTTGACAGAATGGAAGTCAAAGCACTGATGGAGCTTGCAAACAAAACAATGAGCCAATTTCCATTCAAGCTGCCAAAACACTTGGCACTCTATATGAGAATGGCATCAATTCTTGAGGGCATATACCTAACACACAAAGTCAATTTTAGATTCATTGGAGTATTACAAAATATCTTACAAGAAGAAAATGTTGTAAGAGACGCATACATTGAAGAGCTGAAACTTTCATTTAACAGATTTGTTAAATCTATAGATTCTGCTATCGCAGTAGTCCCAGAAATTAGAAGATTCTTGGAAGAAAATAGAAAATTACAAGCCAATCCACCAAAACCAAAAAATATTTTGTTATCTGGAAGTATTCTTTCTGCAGCAGTTTTTATCGGCTCTGCTGTCCTGTACCAAACAAACCAATTGGTTGGTGAAATAGGAATGATTGGCTCTATTGTAATAATGACAGTTTCTGTTTTGATAAAAGATCACTAGAAACAAAGATTCTATTCTATTGTTATATTTTTTCCAGTATTTGCTGGTATGGTAAGAACAAGTACACCATCATTATATTTTGCTGACATGAAAAGTTCTTCGTCATGTTTCATATGAATTGGGAGTCTTATTTTCTTGTCAATTATGCGTGGTCTTTGTCTCCAGACATAAGTCCCGTCATCATCCTCTTCTCTTTTTGCGTTAATTGATAAGATATGACCATGGATCTTGAGCTTGATGTCTTTTTTATTAAAACCTGGCATGTCTATTTTTACTATTAGATTATCATTCTGTAATACCATATCTACGGGGGGCAGAACGAATTCATAGAATTCTCTTGATTTATTGCCTATCTCTCTTATTATCTCTTTTACCATGTAATAGCCAAAACCCATTTTATTTATCATACTCACTTTTTTATTATTAAACCTTAGTCACATCCACAATTTATCTACCGCCCAATTCAATAGACTTTGATGATTATAGTAATAGAAGGGTTTGATCAGGCTGGTAAAAGAACTCAATCAAATCTTTTGGCTAGATTTCTTACAACCAAAAAAAAGAAATGCAAAATCTTTAGCTTTCCAGACTATACTACGCCAGTAGGTAGAGAGATCAAAAACTTTCTTTCAGGTAAGCGAAGATTTCCGCCGCAAGTAATCCACTGTCTTCTTGCTGCAAATCGGTGGGAAAGATCAAATGAAATTAAAAATGCTTTAGAAAAAAAATTTACAATAATCATGAACAGATACTACCAATCAAATTTAGTCTATGGAACTGTAAATGGACTTGATCTAAACTGGCTTGAAAATCTAGATAAAGGATTGCCAAAAGAAAATCTCGTAATATTACTCGATGTAAATCCATCCGATTCATTTTCCAGAAAAAGACGAAGGCGTGATAAATTTGAAAAGGATGCTGTATTTGCAAAAAAAATCACACACACTTATAGAAAATTGGCAAAAAGATATGGTTGGTATATTGTAAATGCATCGCAAGATAAAGAAAATGTTCACCAAGAAATACGAAGGATTGTATCAAGATATTTGAGATAAAATGACAAAAAAATATTTGCAAATTGTAGATCCAATTCATGATTTTATCACAGTATATGCAAATGAACTTGGTATAATTGATACATCTGTCTTTCAACGTCTTAGAAGAATACGACAGCTAGCTGGAGCACATCTGGTCTATCCTAGTGCACAACATTCGAGATTTGAACATTCTTTAGGAACTATGCATATTGCAAATAAAGCAGCAATTGCTCTAAAAGAGAAAGGATTTCTTGATTCCGTAGATGTTGAAAATATCCGGCTGTCTGCTCTTTTGCATGATATTGGCCACGGACCATTTTCTCACCTATTTGAAGAAGTGCTACAAAAAAAGAAAAAAATCTCACATGAAGAAATAGGGGAAAAACTCATACTCCAATCAGAAATTGGTGATCTAATAACAAAATATGGGTATGATAAACGATTTATCAGTAAACTTGCTTTTGGAAACTCAAAATATCAATTTATGAACGAAATAATTTCTGGTGGTCTTAGTGCGGACATGATGGATTATCTTTTACGAGATGGTTACTTTACAGGTGCAGAACACGCAAAAGTTGACTATATGAGAATAATAAATTCCCTAGATGTTTATGACAAAAAACTATCACTTGCTAGATCTGCATTGTATTCTTTTGAATCTATGATGATCTCAAGATATCAAATGTTCAAGGCTGTTTACTTCCACAAAACTGTTCGAGCAGCAGAAGTTATGTTGCTTGAATCTATGTTACTCGCTGACAAGGAATTGGGTCTTACTACAAATAATTTAGAAAAATATGTAGAATTTACAGATGAATTTGTTATATCAAAACTTGTTTCTTTACCGAACAAAAATTCTGATCTTAGACGAGCAAAGCAATTAGCAATAGAATATCAAGAACGCAAATTACTAAAATGTGTATACGAAAGAGTCTTCACAAAACCTAGAATGGGGAAAATAAATGCAACAGATATTCAAAAAGAAATTGCAAGAAAATCAAAAATTGAAGAATCTGAGGTTTTTGTTGATATCTCAAAAACCCCATCTATTCCTCTCTCTCCATCCAAAAAAGAATCCCAATCCATTATTCTTTCTACAAGGAAAGATGCAGAACCAAAAGAAGCATACGAACTCCCAATTTCTGAAATTCCACTTGTTTCTGCAATATCTGGTTTTATGGATATGCTTAGAGTATACACTCGTCAAAAGTTTAGAAAAAAGGTTGAAATGGCAGCAGGAATGATTCTTGGTGAAAACAAACAATGAGAAAAAGAATAGTAATAAAATTATCAGGAAGCCTGTTTGGCCTCGATGATACAAAAACTATCAAACAATTTGCAGAGTTTTTTGCAAAGATAAGTAAGATTTGCCAACCTATCATAATTGCAGGCGGAGGAAAAATTGCAAGACATTACATCACTCATGCGCGTTCCTCTGGTGCAGATGAATCGACTCTTGATGAGCTTGGAATTGAAGTTTCAAGATTAAACGCAAAGCTCTTGATCTATGCATTACAGAGTATGGCTTATCCACATCCACCAGTAAATCTCAAAGAGGTTGCAAATGCTGCTGATTCTGGCTTGATTGTGGTAACCGGAGGGCTGCATCCAGGGCAGAGTACAAATGCAACGGCTGCTCTTATTGCAGAAAAGGTGCGTGCAAGTATGTTTCTTAATGCCACTGATGTCGATGGAGTTTATGATTCTGATCCGAACAAAAACAAGAATGCAAAAAAATTCAAAAAAATCACATTAAAAAATCTGCGTTCTATGCTTGTTCACCAAGAATCAATTGCAGGTGGATACGATCTTATGGATATAGTGGCATTGAAAGTTATTGAACGTTCAAAAATTAAGACTAGGATTCTCAAGGCAAACCCAAAGATACTTGAAAAAGCCATAAAAGGTAGTCCAGAAGGAACAGAAATTACACTAGTTTAACTTGGCCTTTGAATTCTGAGATTCCTGCATCAACTGCTTTCTTGAATATAGCTCTTGCTTCTTCTTCTGACAAATTTTTTGATTGTGCTTTAGCATATCCTTCCTCATCAACTATTACTGTTATCCAACCTTCGGGTTTTTGAGCTACTGCAACAAATTCTTGCTCCCCTACAGGAACAAAAGTTCCCTGTGATTTTTTTACAGTAAGCGTAAGCATAGCAAATCCTGCATGTGTAAATAGAGTCATTTGAGATTTCCTTGCTCTGTCTTGACCAATTCGTACTGCTTTATGGTATTGCACAAATTCTCTTGGCTGATCTTTTACTATAAGGGTTTTTCAACTTAACATTTAAGAGAAGAAGAAATTCCATTGATATCCTTGGAATCTAAAATTCTGGTTTACGTAGCAGTAGGAGCTATTGTTGCAATAATTGGTGTTATTGCAGTTCTTCCAAGTTCTGGAATTTTGAAAACTTTGATACCACAAAATGCAAATGTACCAACAGCTCTAACATCAGTCTCTGCTGATATCAAACCAATAGAAATTGAATATGGTGGCTCGTCTGTAGTTTCAATAACTGATAGAGACGCAGTTATTGCTTCCAAGATTACTGTCTCAAATCCTAATAACGCTACTGTACTTATTGAAACTATAACTTATGAAATTCATGCAAATGGAGTCCTGATAGGTCATGGCCAATATGGTCAGACATATGAAGGGAGTTTTCAGAGCTCGTATTACTTACCCCTAGTTCCGCACAACTCAGAAACAATATCTAATAATGCTCAGATCCATAATGATGGAAATAACCCTGTTGTATGGACTGCATTGCAAAAAGGTACTGCTAAAATAACTATAAGTGGAAATGTAGCTTTTGCAACAAATACAATGTTTTCAGGCAAGAACTTTAACAAAGATTTTAATTTTACAAAATAAAATCTAGTGTACCGGATTGTATCTTGAGCGTATGAATTTTATCAAATAGACAAATCCAAGAATAATCCAAGTTACAATCATTGCTCCCCAGACTATGGTGACCATTTTTTCTATACTGAGGCCAAACTGGTGCATAATGCCTACATACTGAACTGGAATTACCTTGTCTATCATATAGAGCGGAAACAAGTATTGATTAAAATTTTGTACATCATGAAGAAGTTGTTTACTAAGTAATGTTACTATGGCATGCCATCCAAAGAAAAATGTAACAAAGAAAAATACTGCTTTTCTTCCAATGGGTTTTTTATAGCCACGCTTCTCATATTTTTCAAGACGTTGTTTTACTCTTGTAAGTTCTGTTTTTAGCTCTTCTACGGTTGGATCACGTCTTTTCTTTATGGGTCCAAGATATGTGGAAATCATAGAATCCAAATATTTTCTATCTGACGCATACAGTGTTTTTCCATCCTGTAATGCACTAAGAATATAATTTAGTCTACCAACATCTCCTTTTTTGGAATCTATTAATCTAATAACGCTCTCTATTAGTTCATCTACCATGTCTTACACCTATTCCTACGAATTGAATTGCTATAATTGGTTTTAGACAACCATATCAACATTATCAAGCTCTTTTGGAAAGGGATTTTAATTATTTGTAGACTAGGCTACTTTCTTGAGTAGATTTATGATATACTCTCGATCCAAACTGGAAAGCGATGCAAATCCTTCAAGGAGCTCTCTTTGAACAGTTAAGGCGTCATCAAAGGCATTTTTGAGATTTTCAACATCAAATGGAACAAGTCGCTTGATTTTTCCCTCACTATATGATTCCACATATCCTCTTAGTATGGATGAAACAAAGCTTGGTGCAACTTCTAGCAGTGTTAGTATTGATTTTTTCAAGAGTTCTTTATCACGCGAACCGGAATTTTTTTCAAAAAATTCGCTCATAATTTTTGTTCTTTCTTTACTAGTACCTAACAGTGATGCAGCAACAAGCAATCCACTTTCAGTTAATTGATAGTATGGCACTCCTTGTTCTTGTAGCGCTTTTGGTCCTCGTTTTATTGGAAGTCGTCCGCCTTCTTCTACTATCTCAAGTGGCAGGAGTATTTCATCAAGATCCCTAAAAATTCCAGAATAGATATTCTGCCAGGTAGTATTATTTTGCTCTGCTAATTTGTGAGCAATCGCAGTTCTAGTTTTTCTAGTTGGCATTGTTTCTGTAGCAAGATGTATAATTATTCCTCTCTGTCGCATTGCCTCTCCTGTGAACTCTTTTTCCTTTGTCTTGAAAGTTTGAAAGACAGAGAGTTTTGGTGATTGTTTTTTGATTTTTGTCATTTTATATCACTACATTTCATTCCAGTTATCAAACTAGATATTTCCATATGATAACGTAGAATTTTTATTTTGTGATATTATCATATTTTGCTAAGATATAAGAATTTGTTGATCTAGAAAATTTACAAATATTAGGTATTCAAAACATACTGCTTGGATTCAAATAGAAATCTTGTACGCATCAAAACCTTTCTTTATGAAATGAATTTACATACCCTTGGTATGACATCACTATATGCTAATTTCACAAAATCAATTAAAAAAAGATCTTAAAGATCCGAATCTTATCCTAGTAGATTGTAGATCATATGAAGAATATTCAAAAGGACACATACCTAGAGCAGTAAATCTTGATCTATTTTATTATCATTGGTCAGACACCTCAAGAGAAGGAATGAAATCATTTGAGAAACAGATGAAAAACCTGCTTTCTTTTCTTGGCGTAACTAAGAGAAAAACCATTGTGTTTTATGACGAAGTCTCAGGAACAAGCGCAGCAAGGGGGGTTTGGCTTTTGCTGTATTTTTCTCATTCAAATGGATATATGCTTGATGGTGGATTTAAAAAATGGAAAAAACATGGATTACCAATTGAAAAAAAGACAAATGGTTTCAAACCTGCGAAATTCTCAGGTAAGATAAATAAGAACATTATTGCAGGATATGAATACATCAACAAGAAGATCGGTAAAGTAAAACTAATTGATACAAGAACAAAAGATGAATACAAAGGAAATATCATCAGAGCTGCTAGAAAAGGCCACATTCCAACCGCAATTAACATTGATTGGACTTTGAACATACAAAATGATGGAACCATGAAACCAACAAAGGACCTTTCCAAATTGTACAATCTATCAAAGAATGATGAAATCATAACATATTGTCAAGGAGGATATAGAGCAGCAAATTCTTTTCTTGCTTTGAAAAGATTGGGATTCAAAAATGTCAGAGTCTATCTTGGTTCTTGGGGAGAATGGGGAAACAAACTAGAACTTCCGGTGGAATAATAATATTTGACGACGATGATCGCACATTATTATTTTCTATAATTTTTGAAAAAACGAAATGGTCTTTTGTAAGAATTAGATTAATATAGCCTCTGCAAATGAGCCTAGATGATGGGTTTTAACAAGCGTTCAAAGTTATCGCTTATCGTTATCGCCGCTGCTTTAACCATTGCATTATCTACATTCTTATCAACAACACCAGTATTTGCTGCTGAAAATACTGCTACTAGTTCTGGATTAACCAAACCACTCCTTGCAATAGCTGCTGCAATTGCAATTGCAGGTGGTCTAATTGGTACTGGTAATGCACAACAGGGTATTGGTGCTGCCGGTATGGGTATCATAGCAGAGAAACCAGAGAAGTTCGGTCAAGTACTGTTCTTCTTCGTAATTCCAGAAACTCTATGGATCATTGGATTCGTATTGGGAATCATCTTACTACTAGGCATACTGTAGTGGGTTTCACTAATGAGCATTGAGACGTTCATTCAAGAGATAGAGAATAGAAAAAGAAAGGAGATAGAAAATCTTGAAAAAGATCTCCAAGAACGAAAGTCAAAACTTCAAGAAGAGACAAATCAAACTATTAAAGAAATCCAAGAACGTTTTGCTGCTGAGGCCAAAATTAAATCAGAAAGGGAACAGGCAAGAATAATTGAGGCTGCCAAGTTACAAGCAAAAAAGATCTTATTTGATGCTATAAATGCTAACATGCAATCCGCATTTGCAGTGATTAGACAAGAAATTGAAAACTATACAAAAAGTCCTCAATACAAAAAATCCCTTGAAACTATGGTAAATACTTCCAAAAAGAAACTTGGGCAAAATATTGTAGTTCACTGCCGAGAAGAAGACAAATCAATTTTAAAAGATCTTGGTGTGAACATAGGAAAATCAATTAAAACTCTTGGTGGAATTATTTCAGAAAACAAAGAGGGTACCAAAGAATTGGACCTTACCTTTGAAGAGCTGCTTCGAACACACGAAGATCAAATCAAGAGCTTCCTCTCGGAGAGGATGTAATGCCAACTTCGCAATATGCATCATCGTTTGGTAGACTACAGGCCTTCTCACTCAATCTTCTTTCAAAAGAAGTAATGCAGAATCTCCTAAAATCAAAAGACGAGGGAGAAATGGTTAAAGTTCTTGAATCTACGTGGTATAAACCCGAAATAGAAAAAGCAGCATCAGTTTTCAAACAATCCGAACTACTGGAAGTTGCACTAAACAGACACCTAGTTTATATAAACAAACTTGCTCTTGAAGCAACTCCCTTTAACGGAAAATCTGCAGTAAAAGCATATCTTTCAAAATGGGATATTTACAATATCGAACTAATTCTTTCTGCAAAAAGCATGGGAAGACCAATCTCTGAAACAGAATCATTTCTAGTTTCAAGTAGAAACGTACCTGCAGGAATTTCTGCAGGAAATATTTCTCATGATGAAATGAAGCTTATTCTCTCCCAGACGGGAGTTGATGGTGTTGTAAATCAACTTGTCAAATTCAACTATGGAACGATTCTAATGCAACATCTTGAGACATATCAAAAAACAGGAGATCTTGGACCAATGATGTCTGCACTTCAGACACATTATTATCATAATTTACTAGAATCACTAAAATTCTTCCAGGGTGATGAGGGAACAATTCGTGATCTCTTCAGAGCTGAAATTGACAAGAAAAATATTCTGAGTTTATTAAAAGCAAAGGAATCAAACCTTGAGAAAGACTTGGTTAGTAGACACCTAATCGATGGTGGGAAACTAACAAAAAATGAATTGCTTGATATCTATGGAGCAAAAGATGTAATTGAAATTGTTGGAAGAATCGAAAATAGATTCATGCTTGTAAATGCACTAATACAATATAAGAAATCAAAAAGTTTGATTGACTTTGAGATTGCATTGGATAAATTCATAAATTCCGAATATGTCAAAAAATTGAAAAATATTGCTCTCTCAATTGGAACAATTTTCTACTTTATCATTAACACAGAACATGAACGTGAGAATATCAAAAGAATTGCTTATGGAAAGCGTTACAATCTGTCTTCCGAATACCTTAACTCGTTATTATTAATGGAATAGAAAAATGTCAAAACAAAAAACAGATTCCAGTGGGCGAATAGCTGTGGTAGGTGAACGAGAGTTAGTCATAGGCTATAGCCTTCTTGGAATCGAGGATACTTTCATAGCAACAGGAGAAGAGGCAAGCAAGACCATACAAGACTTGTATGTCTCAGGCAAGTTCAGCCTGATTATTGCAAGCGATGCTGTTAGGACTGTACTTCCAATTGTATTTAGAAAAAAGATCGAGGCTTCAATAGAACCACTCGTGATCTTTATGCCTGCCCTTGAAGGAAATATCCAAGAAGAGTCGATCGCTGCTTTGGCTAAGAGAGTGTTAGGAATAAGTATCCCCTCAGGTTGATGATGATAAATGGCTGAAGGAATAATTTCAAGAATTTCTGGTCCTGTAGTTATCGTCAGCGGGCTTGAAGGTGCACAAATGTTTGATGTGGTCCGTATTGGTGAAATGGGGCTAGTCGGTGAAATAATTCGTCTTGAGGGAAACAAGGCTACAGTTCAAGTTTATGAAGATACTACTGGTCTGCGCCCGGGAGAGAAGGTAATTAATACAAAAAGACCACTCTCCATGCAGCTTGGCCCCGGTCTACTAACATCAATTTATGATGGTATTCAAAGACCACTTGATGTTCTGCGTGAACAAAGTGGTGACTTTATCAGTAGAGGAAAAGTAATCCCTGCACTTGATCAAACAAAAAAATGGGAATTTGTTCCACTAAAGAAGAAAGGAGATCATGTATCACCTGGAGAAATAATTGGTGAGGTACAAGAAACCCCACTTATCATGCATAAAATCATGATTCCACATAACGTTGAAGGAACATTGAATGACATCTCAGAAGGCAAGTATACCGTTAACGATATTGTTGCAACTGTACAAAATGGAACCAAAGTAGACGTTGGTTTGTCAAGCTGGTGGACTGTAAGAACTCCAAGACCAGTTCTTCGTAAATTAGCTCCGGAGGAACCATTGCTTACTGGACAAAGAGTACTTGATACTTTCTTCCCAGTTGCAAAAGGAGGAACTGCGGCAATTCCAGGTCCATTCGGAAGTGGAAAAACAGTAACTCAGCAACAACTTGCAAAATGGGCAGATAGCAATGTAATTGTGTATGTAGGTTGTGGTGAAAGAGGAAATGAAATGACTGAAGTTCTTTCAACATTCCCAAAACTTGAGGATCCTAAATCCAAAAGACCATTAATGGAAAGAACAATTCTTGTTGCTAATACTTCTAACATGCCAGTAGCTGCACGTGAAGCAAGCATCTACACTGGTATTACAATGGGTGAATATTATCGCGATATGGGATATGGTGTTGCATTAATGGCAGACAGTACTTCAAGATGGGCAGAAGCATTACGAGAAATCTCTGGTAGACTTGAAGAGATGCCAGGTGAAGAAGGTTATCCAGCTTATCTTGGTAGAAGACTGGCAGAATTTTATGAACGTGGTGGAAAAGCAGTTGTTATTTCACCTGAAGAAAGAGTTGGTTCACTTACACTTGTCGGTGCAGTATCACCACCTGGTGGAGACTTTTCAGAACCAGTATCACAAAACACACTTAGAGTAACCAGAGTCTTTTGGGCACTTGATGCAAGCTTGGCTTCAAGAAGACACTTTCCATCAATTAACTGGCTTACAAGCTATACCCTATATGCAGATGGTATGGGAGACTGGTACAAGAAGAATGTTTCTGCAGAATGGATTGCATTAAGAAAAGAAGCACTTGAAATTCTACAAAAAGAATCTGAATTGCAAGAAATTGTTCAACTTGTAGGTTATGATGCACTACCAGAGCCAGAAAAAGGAGTTTTAGATACAGCTCGCTCTATCCGAGAAGACTATCTACAACAGAGTGCTTATGATGATGTTGATACATATACATCAATTAGAAAGCAATTCCTGATGCTTCAAACCATAATAGAATTTGGTAAGATGGAAGCAGATGCAATAAAGAAAGGAGTTCCATCTGGCAAGATAGGCCAATTAGAGTCAAGAAAAATGATATCAAAAATTAAATGGACAAAAGAAGACCAAGTTGAACAACTAGTAAAGGAGACAAAATCCAAGATGCAACAAGAATTTTCAAATCTACTGACGGAGGTTACTCATTAGATGTCAACTATATCCTACAAAACAATTGGAAAGATTGCAGGTCCTCTAATGTTCGTAGAGGGCGTAGATAATGCCGCATATGGTGAAATGGTTGAGATCAAATTACCTAATGGCGAAAGAAGACAAGGTCAAGTACTAGATACAAGACAAGGACTAGCAGTTGTCCAAGTCTTTGGTGCTACTATGGGACTTAACATAACAGGCACATCAACCAAATTCCTAGGTGAGACTGCACAGCTTGCAGTTTCTGATGATATGTTAGGACGTGTATTTGATGGACTTGGAAATCCAAGAGACAATGGTCCTAAAATTGTATCAAAACACAAAGTTGATCTTGTAGGTTCCGGTATTAACCCATATTCAAGAGAAGAACCATCTGAATTCATTCAGACTGGTATGTCTAACATTGATGGAATGAACACTCTAGTAAGGGGTCAGAAGCTACCAATCTTTTCCGGTGCAGGTCTTCCACATAACTTACTTGCATCACAAATTGCAAGACAGGCAAAAGTATTGGGCGGTTCAGAAAACTTCTCTGTTGTATTCGCTGCTATGGGAATTACAAGTGAAGAAGCAAACTTTTTCGTAAAACAATTTGAAGAAAGCGGAGCACTTGGCAGAACCGCATTATTTCTAAACTTGTCATCTGATCCATCTATGGAGAGAATACTTACTCCAAGACTTGCATTAACAACAGCAGAATACCTTGCATATGAAAGAGACATGCACGTACTTGTAATTATGACTGATATGACAAACTATTGTGAAGCATTAAGAGAAATTTCTGCAGCAAGAGAAGAAGTTCCAGGACGAAGAGGATATCCTGGTTACATGTACACTGATTTGTCATCATTGTATGAAAGAGCAGGCAAGATCAAAGGAAGAAACGGTTCCGTAACTCAGATTCCAATTCTTACCATGCCAGCAGATGATATTACTCACCCAATTCCAGACCTCACAGGTTACATTACAGAAGGACAGATTGTCATGAGTAGAGATCTACACAGAGGGGACATTCATCCACCAGTAGATGTATTGACAAGTCTTTCACGTTTGATGAATCAAGGTATTGGAAAAGGAAGGACAAGAGAAGATCACAGAAGCCTTGCTGACCAACTTTATGCTACATATGCACAAGGAAAAGATGCAAGAGCACTTGCAGCAATTGTAGGTGAGGAGGCTTTAAGCGATCTTGATAGAAAGTTCCTTAGAGTTGCTAATAACTTTGAAAGAAAGTTTGTTAATCAGGGAATGGATGAGAACCGTTCAATTGAACAAACCTTGGATATTGGATGGGAATTGCTAAGCGAATTATCAGACTCTGAACTCAATCGTATCAAACCAGAATTCATAGAAAAATACAGGAAGAAACCGAGTGCAGGTGCAAATTAAGTGCCATCAGCAATTAACATCAGACCAACACGTCTTGAATATATTCGCACTAAACGAAGGATCAACATAGCAAAGAAGGGTCTGAAGTTACTAAAGCTGAAAAGACAAGCACTGATCTTAGAATTCTTTAACACAAGCAAAAGTGCAGCAGCACTCAGAGGAGGTCTTCAAGCTGAATTGATAAAAGGATATCAATCAATTCGAATGGCAGAAATGCTTGCAGGTGCAATGAGATTAGAAAATGAAGCAATGAAAATTCCACAACTAAACAAATTACAAATCACTCCAAAAAACGTCATGGGAGTTAGAATTCCAAAGATCGATGGGGGACAAAGCAACCAAGCATTAACTGAACATCTATTGGAACTCCCACCATCAATTAATGAAGCAATCAAGGCTTTTCATAATGTACACAAAATGGTTCTAGACGTTGCAGAAAAAGAAACCACACTACGCAAACTTTTGTTAGAAATTGAAAAAACAAAAAGAAAATCAAACGCGATTGAAAACGTTTTCATTCCAAGATTACAATCTGCAGTAAAATTCATCACATTCAGACTAGAAGAGATGGAACGAGATACTTTCATTATGTTAAAGACTGTAAAACGTAAGATGGGAGAAAGAGAACAAGAGGCCAAAAAGGAGAAAGAGATTCTTGCCTAAATTTAGTAATTCTCAACAACAAAGATTCTATTTCATCATGAGAGCATTTAAGATTGGTAATATTCTTGCTACAATTGCCTTGGCACTATATGCTAGCAAGCACTTTCTGGGAGTATAGGGATGTCTACGGCTGAAAAATACGTTCATTCATTGAAACAGATCAAGGAATCAGAGGAGAAGGCACAAAAGGAAATAGACGAATTTAAAAAAAGAGTATCAGAAGATTTTAGAAGTTTTGAAATAAATACATCTAAATCAATAGTTACAGCAAAAAGTGATAGCGAAAGACTAGTCGAGACTTCAGTTGAACACGCAAGAAAGATAGCTAATACAGAAACTGAAAAAATCATCGAAGAAGCCAAAAACAAATCAAAAACTATTTCATCAAAAATAGATGCACAAACAGTTCGTGAAATAATCGATATTTTACTAAAAGAGGTATAGATTTGGTTCTAAAACCAGTACCAATGCAGAGAATTGCAGTACTAGGACTACGAAATGAAAGACAAACGGTTATCTCCATATTGCATGACCTAAACGCAATACAATTAGAGCCTCTCTCAAAAGATGTTTCTACAATGTTACGAAATGAGCGTGATAATGATCTATACAGACAGGTATCTGATCAGCTTTTAAGAATGAAAGCTTTCAGAACAATACTTCCCCCAATTGAAGTTAAACAATGTCAAAGATTTACTTCTCTTGATCAGCTAATGCAAGCTGTAAATTCTATCAATATAGATAATCAAGTTTCAACATTAGAAAAAGAAAAAGAAAGTCTTCTTACACAACTAAAAGAGACTGAAAATAACCTAAAACTAATAGAAGAGTTTTCATTCTTTCCCGAAGATTTTAGTGTCTTACAGTTAAAATCTGCCCACTCTTACTTTGGTAGAATAGATTCAAAGAATTATGCTGCATTCAAAAAGGCACTTGATGTAAATAGTCAAGACGTGTTTGTATATCCAAAAGAAGGCAAAGATACAACACAAGTTGTTCTTGTTACATTCCCAAATTTTCCACCTCATGCTCTTGCAACAATAGTTCAAGAGTATGATGTAAAAATTGAAGTAGTGCCAAAATTAGAAGGCAAATCAGATCAATTAATTCAAAAACTAAAAACTAATCAAACCGAGATATCGCAAAAACTAAAAGAAATAGATAAACAGTTAGAAGAGATCTCAAAAGCTAATTATGTTAATATTGTATGTATTGAAGAACAACTTGAAATAGAAAACAAGAAACTTGAAGTAATAGATAACTTGGGAGTAACTTCTGATTCATTTGCTCTTGAGGGATGGATTCCAAAAGCAAAGGTAAACCAACTACGGCAAGCATTTGAAAAAAACACTAAGTGTACAATGCTCTTTGAGATAGAAACTGATGAGCGTCCTCCAACGCAATTTGATAATCCAAAAAGATTCAAACTCTTTGAAGCTTTTATAAGATTCTATTCATTACCAGATGGAAAAGAATTTGATCCTACATTGATCTTTGGAATAATCTTCCCAGTATTCTACGGAATGATGGTAGGAGATGCAGGATATGGATTGGTTATATTACTTGTTTGTAGATGGGTAATCAGAAGAATAGATGGTGGAAAGAAAAACATCAACATAATGCCAGGTATGTTACGTAAGTTTGCATTAACAATTCTCAAAAAACGACAGATGGCAAAACTAGCAAGAGCTATGACACCAGGTGCAATCATTGCAATTGTATTAGGATTTGTGTTTAATCTCTACTTTGGATTCCATCTAAATGGATATTTGTTTGGATTCCTAAACTCCACACTAGGATTACATCTTCCAGCAGATGGAACAATCTTCAGTCCTATTACTGGATTAAGAAAATTATTGCTTATCAGTGGATACATAGGACTTGGGATGGTAACCTTTGGACTAATCTTGGGTATAATAAACACCATAAGAGAAGGAGAAAAGAAACATGCCATAGGAAAAATGGGCTGGCTTGTTTTTGGATGGGGTGTAGTTCTTACAGGACTTGCATTGATGCACCACCAACATATCAACCCAATACACCATGTAGAAGGATTATTCTATGTTGGATTAATGGGCGGAGGAATAGGTCTGATGTTTGTTGGCGAAGGACCACGTGCTATCATGGAGTTACCGTCTATTGTTAGTCACATATTGTCATATACAAGAATTGTAGGTATCTTACTAGCTTCTGTCATATTGGCCGATGTCATTGATTTCATATTTACTAAAACATTGCATCATACAATTCCATATATCGTTCTTGGAACAATGATACTTTTCATTGGACATATATTCAATATTATAATTGGTGTGTTTGAACCAGGTATTCAGGGTGCAAGATTGGTATACGTGGAATTTTTCTCTAAATTCTATCATGGTAACGGAAAACAATTCAGACCATTTGGAACATCAAGAAAATACACATACGATCAATATGAACTACAAGCAGAAACCAAAACCAAGAAATAAAATTCTAATAATATTTTAGCTCGTTAACATCTAATGTTCTTGTACAATACCTGCATCTTAAAACTAGACCTGTCTTGTCAACAACATCCATGATGGGTTCAATATCTTCATCACTATTTGTGATACAATCTGGATTTGAACAGCGAAAAATTCTTTCAATCTCATTTGGTAAAGCAACGCGTCTTTTCTCAACTAGCTTATAGTCACGAATTATGTTTACAGTTGCTTTTGGAGAAATAAGTGCCAGCTTGTTTGTATCTGCATTCTCCAAGAACTTGTTTTCTACTTTAATTATGTCTTTTTTCGATACCTTTGAGCTTGGAACATTGAGCGCAATTGTAATTACATTTCCATCCTTTCCATCTATTCCTAGTGCATTCAAAACTTTCAAACCTTTTCCAGATTCTATGTGATCAATCACTGTTCCATTTTTGATCTTTCGTACTATGAGGTCAGACTCTGACATTGGAATAGTTTGTATAGTACTTATATATAATAGTGAATTACAAATGAGCAATACTTTTTTCCAAAAAGATATTGTCTCAGTAAGAGATTTTGATAAGCAAAAGTTTGAAGATGTTTTCAAGGCAACAGACAAAATTCTTGAAATGAATCAAAATGAGAGAAGAGAGCTTGGCCGTGGTAAGACTCTGGGATACCTATTCTTTGAACCTAGTACAAGAACAAGACTAAGTTTCGAGGCTGCCATGGCTTCAATAGGAGGGACATCCATTGGTATAGCTGATGCCTCATCATCATCTACAAGAAAAGGTGAGAGCCTTGCAGATACGGTACGAATAATGTCGTTATATTCAGATGTAGTTGTATTAAGACATCAACTCGATGGCTCTAGTAGATTTTCAGCCGAAGTATCAGAAAAGCCCCTGATTAATGCAGGAAGTGGAACTGAAGAACACCCAACACAGGCAATTCTCGATCTTTATACTATAAGAAAAGAAAAGAAGCGAATTGATGGTCTTAAGATAGGAATAGTTGGAGATTTAAAATATGGAAGAACAGTTTACTCACTTTTGTATGCATTATGCAACTATAAAGTAGATGTCAAACTGATATCTCCACAGGCTCTGAAAATTAGGGCTGATTCAACATATGAAATAAGAAAAAAATTGCAATATACAGAAACAAGTGATCTGGAAGAAAACCTTGATGATCTTGATGTTATCTATGTAACAAGAATTCAAAAAGAAAGATTTGCTGATGTTGAAGAATATGTTAAAGTTAAAGGCAGCTATAAAATTGGACCTGAACTAATCAAAAAAATAAAAGATGATGCTATCATAATGCATCCATTACCACGCCTTGATGAAATATCGCATGAAATAGACTCTACGAGACAAGCTACTTACTTTAAACAAGCTAAGTATGGAAAAGATACTCGTGCGGCACTTCTTGCATTGGTTCTAAACGAAAAAGGAATCTAAAATATTTTAAAATTCTACATTGAAACCAGTTTTACATTATCCATCTTTCGATTGGTCTTAAAATCTCGCGTCATCACACTAATTTTAGATGCATCACCATGTAACATGAAAAGCTCCATACACTTGTTTCCATCAACTTTGCTATGAAGGTGTGTTCCAATCAAATCTTCATAATTGTGTTTTATTGCAGTTACAACCTGTTCAGAATCTTCGTCATGCGTTATCATCAAGATTGCATGAATGGTTCCTGTGAGATTTCCTATCTGTTTTTCTTCTGATATGAGATTTCTAATACCTGCTCTGATAATTTCAGATCTTCCTGAAAATCCCATGGTTTTTTGTATTCTGTCAATTTCATATAGAATCTCATCATTTAGTGATATGGAAATGATTGGCATAAGGCAGATATTATTAACTATCTTATAAGTTTAATAGCAAAAATTATTAAGATTTTATAGAGTTATTAATAACAATATCACACAATCAGTATTGAATATCGACACCAAGGCTGCATTAGCAGCCATTGTAATAATTGTACCACTATCTGGTTATGCATTATGGATATCAGAACAAGGCAGAGAACCACAACAAATTTCAGGACAAAAAATTTTGGTTACATTTTATCCTCTTTACAAATTTACAAAAGCTGTAGGCGGTAATAAGGTAGATGTATCCCTAATTATTCCACCGGGGATTGAACCGCATGATTGGGAACCAACAATACAAGATATTGAACAATTCAAAACTGCGAGTTTAGTTATCATAAATGGTGCCGGATTTGAACAATGGTTACCCAAACTTATCACCGCCAATCCAGAAATGACTGTAATAGATACAAGCAAAAATATCAAATTATTACAAAAAGGTACAAATCAAACAGATCCACATATCTGGTTAGATCCGATTCTAGTTAAGACGCAGGTGCAAAATATAGCAGACGGGCTTGAAAAAATTGATCCACAAAACGCAGATTATTATCAACAAAATGCAAATCAATACAAATCAAGACTAGATTCACTTGACGCTACAATTAGAACTGATCTGTCAAACTGTAATAAGAAAGATTTTCTTGCATTTCATGATGCATTTTCTTATTTTTCAATTGAATATGGTTTACATCAAAATACAATAGTTGGTGGATTAAGCCCCGAAGCAGAACCCACTGCAGCAACTTTAGAACAAATAACGCAAAAATCACAAAATCTTGGATTACACATAGTCTTTACTGAAGAAGCAGTTAATCCTCAAATAGCTAAAGTAATTGCAGATGAAATACATGGAAAAGTACTAGTGTTAAGTCCGCTTGAAGTTACTAGCATAAATAATGATTATGTTGATGAAATGAAAAAAAATATTTCTAATCTAAAGGAGGCACTATGCCAATGAAAGTAGTTGAAATAGAAAATCTTACAGTATCATACGAAAATATTCTTGCTCTAGATAATATTACATTCTCTGTGGAGGAAAAAGACTTTTTGGGCATAATTGGACCCAATGGTGCAGGAAAAACTACCTTGTTTAGTTGTATGCTTGGACTAACAACAAACTATCAAGGCACAATCAAATTTTTTGGTAGTGACATCAAGAAATCAAGACAATATTTACATAAGATAGGCTATGTTCCACAAAAACCAGTATTTGAAAAAAATTTTCCTGCCACTATAGAAGAAGTTGTTGGAATGGGTCTTGGGCAAGATCAAACTAAGGATAAGATTGATATTGCACTTCAAAAAGTTTGGTTACACGAACTTGGTAAACGAAGAATTGGTGATCTATCGGGAGGACAACAACAACGTGTATTTATTGCAAAAGCACTTGTAAATAATCCACAAATACTAATTCTCGATGAACCTGTTACCGGTATAGATGCACAAAGTATGGATTTTTTCTATCAAATATTGCACGACTTGAATCGTAAAGAAGGAATAACAATTATCTGGTCTTCACATGATTTGGATGCAGTGTCTAGACTTGCAACAAAAGTTGCATGTCTTAACAGAACTTTATTTTTCCATGGAATTTCTAAAGATTTCTTCCATGATGAAGATCTCTTGAAAATGTATTCTGAATCATCAATGCAAATGCATATGCATAAACATGAGGATTAAACAAAATGACATTTGAAATACTGACTTATGGTTTCATGCAAAGAGCATTGGTGACTGGAATTGCTATATCTCTAATGTGTTCTGTAGTGGGCTTGTTTCTCGTTCTTAGAAGATATTCACTTTTTGGTGATGCGTTAGCTCATGCAGCATTTGGTGGAATAGCAGCAGGACTCTATCTAGGAATATACCCATTATGGACAGCATTTGTTGTAACTATATCAAGTGCATTGGGTCTCACAAGCATCAAGCAACGATTCCAAATCTCAGGAGACTCTATTGTAGCAATATTACTTTCTGCAGGACTTGCAATGGGTGTAATTTTGATAAGTTTAGCAAAGGGATTTACTGTAGATATATTCAGTTTCCTTTTTGGAAGTATACTTCTAGTTAGTCTACAAAACACATTACTTATTCTTGGACTTTCTGGTACTATACTCGTCATCATATTGTTGTTGTATAGGCAACTAGTATATGCTACATTTAATGAAGAACAAGCTAAGGTAAGTGGAATTAGAGTTGATAAACTAAATTATCTCCTTGTAGTAATTTCCGCAATTACTGTAGTAAGTTCAATGCAGCTTGTTGGCATATTGCTAACCTCATCACTTATTGTAGTACCAAATGTAACTGCAGTGTTATTTTCTAGAGGATTCAAACAAACTGCTATTTTATCAATGGCTTTTGCTGTTTTTTCTGCTATAACAGGAATATTGACTTCATATGTCTTTAATGTGGCACCCAGTGGAATGATTGTACTCATATCGATTCTAATTTTTGGAACCTCTCTAGCAATCAAATCACTTAGAACTACAAATAAATTCGCAAAAAAATCCAAGATCATAACTTGATTATTTTTACATGTGATCACGTTTATGTTTTTATAGGAGATAATTGATTATTTTACTGTGAAGTCTGTATCTGATGTAGCGCCATTTGGCATTCTGATTTTAATTACTATCTTCTCAATTTCTCCTCAATTATTATCCGATGTAAATGTATACGCTAGTGACATGAACATGTCATCAAGTGATCAATCAATGACAACAGAAGATGAAATGTCTGCAGATGGTACAACAAGAGTAGAAATTGATACATCACCCGCAGTTCCAACTAGCGGTCAATCACTACTAGTAGCATTATCATTTACAGACTCAAATGGAAATAAAATACAACACCAAAATTACGCTATTACGGTAACACAGGGAGATGTGATAGTGCTTGATAACCAACACGGTCACACTCACACTGGAAATGATATTCAAACAACAGATGTACTGACGTCATCTTCTCCAGTAGACATAAAAGTAACACTAAATGGAGTTGGTCTTCCAAATACAGATCCATCAACTTGGACTGGACCAAAGGGTGATGTAATTAGTTTCAATGTGGTACCAGAATTTGGTTCAATTGCACCAATAGTACTTGCTATTGCTGTAATCAGCATTGTTGTATTCACAGCAAAGAATAGAGTAATTCCAAAACTCTAGTTATACGTAGACTTTGTGACTATTACCTGTGAGATTTTTATAATGGCACAATTGTATAAAACTACAATGAAGTCAAAACCAACTATCGCACTATTTGGTGTTTTGACTCTAGCTGCCATTATAGCAATCTCTCCATCTGCATTCGGTCAAATGTCTGTGGAAGTAGATATGGCTAAGGGTGCAGGCTCAAGTGCAAATGCTGACTGTGTTGCAGCAAACAACTGTTTTACTCCAAACCCAGTCACTGTTGCACCAGGTACTGAAGTTGAATGGAAAAACACTGACACAGTGGGTCACACTGTAACAAGTGGACAGCCATCTGACAATGAGACTGGTACTGTCTTTGACAGCAATGGTCTAATCAAGCCAGGAGCTGAATTCAAATTCACATTCCAAAAGGAGGGCACATTCAATTACTTCTGCCAAGTCCATCCATGGATGGTTGGTCAAGTAATTGTTAGCGCATCAGCAGCTAGTACAGGAACACCTAGTGGAACAGGCGGCAATGCAACTGTACCAGAATTTGGTTCAATTGCACCAATAGTACTTGCTATTGCTGTAATCAGCATTGTTGTATTCACAGCAAAGAATAGAGTAATTCCAAAACTCTAGACTTTCTTCTTTTTATTATTTTACTATGAACTTAGCTGTGGCTTTACTGTAGATAATGATATGGCATGATCATCTATCAATACGCCAACACCAACTGAAACATCCTTTATCAGAATAGTAATCTGAGAAAGATCATTATTGGTTAGATTGTATTGATTTGCTAACATTTTCTTGACTTTCATCTGAGTGTTATCTATCTGGTTTAGTGTGGAAGGGATTGACACGTCAAGAGTTGTTCTTAGCACATCTTTTGGAATTTTTCCAGTACTGTCTTGTACTATGTAAAATGAAATTTTGTCAACAATTACCTCTTGAGGTAATCTATCTAACGCGTTTGCAGTATAGAAAGCTTGAACATCTAACAAGTTGATGTCAGTTGAAGTATTTGATACTGTTATTCCGGGACTAAACGAAGAATCAAGTGGCACGCTAATTATTACAAACCCTTCAACAAAATTATCATTGTTATTTCCAAGTATACTACGTACATCTTTGCAGGTAATGCTTTTTGATGTATCAGAATCCATGTTAATTAATAGTGCATTTGAGATAGACCCATTGTTAACTACGGCATTCCAAAATATTTGCATCTTTGTCTTTTGTTTGTTAAACATGCTAATATCGGTATCATAGTGACCAGGTCTAAGTGGTCCTTCACCAGCATAAATTGAGCCACATTCAAACTTGGTAGAATATGTAACACTTCTTGCAGAAGAAGACATGGCATCGCTTACGGGCAAATTAGTAAATGTGGCAACTGCAGAAGAACTTTTCACTTGAACTGTTTTCAAGATTCTATCAATACTATAGCCTGACATTGTACCAATTTGTAGTATAGAATAATTTCCATTTTTTATTCCAGTCAAAGTAATCACCCCATCTTTGTCTTTATCTGTATCATCTTGAGAATTGTCACTTATGGTGTAATTCCCATTACCTGTAAATGGATTTGGAGAAATAACAAACTGACCGCTTCCAATTAACTTGTTATCACTTGACAATGAAATTATAGTGAGTGATGAGCTCTGTGCAAATGCTTCTAAATTTGAAAAGTTCTGCCCAACAAGATAGATAATTATTCCAACAAATATTACTCCACAAACAGAAGAAATTTTTAGCCATCTTTTCATTTTATCATTCTGCTTGTTTGCTGTTAATAATTTTATGTTATATGACATTTTGCCCAAGAATTAAATATCATGTAATAATCATTTGAGGTATTGCAGAGACCTTTGACTAAGAGCATACTGGCAGTAATTTTCGGTATTTTGATTCTCACGTCGATGGTACCACTTATTCCAAAAAAAGCATATGGTGATGGTTTTGCAATGGAAAATCTTCCACCTGCATCAGTAGGTAACCTGAAACTTAGTTTATTTGTAAAGCTAGATCCTCCAATTATTACTAGTGATTTAAGTAAAGATCGAACTTTGACTTTTAGATTATTTGATGCTGATACTAATCAAACAATTCCACATGACACTCTTCTCATAACTGTCACAAAACATGACCAATTACTATTACGAGATAAATTTCATACCCATGACGGCGTACTTACTCTAGTAATTAATCCAACCAAAACTATTGGTAAATGGACTGTATACGGAAACCAAGATGACGTATTGGGATGGACTCCTGACGTTGGACAACCAATTAGACTCTTAGCTCCAATTCTTGGTGAGGGAGGACTTTATCACATAAACGTACAAGTAATATCATTCCAAAATGACAAAAATTCATTTGCCGTAGATCAAATACCAAATTTTGATTCATATCTTAGCGTAGGTGATATAACTAATCAAACAATATCTTATCAGAATAATCCATACGATGTACAACTAATCTCATATTATGATAAAGTAGATAGCATTAATTTTGATGAATCATCAAAACAGTTTTCATGGTCAATGCCATTTGATTGGAATGTAACAAGATTTGCAAATAGACCGATCTTCATACATGAAGAACTTCATGTGCCAAAGGCCTTCAAAGACTTTTCTAATACTCCAACATATTCTGCAAGCGCACAAGGATTTGCTCTAACTGGAAGAAGAATTATCGTAGATCCATATACACAAGGAGATAACATGATAGTTCACTTGTTCCTCAATAAACCTGATATTGATAATATTGCAAAGACAGTACCTACAGGAATCAATACTATAACGTTTAATCTGGCTCCTGAAAAACCTAATGTGCAAACTTCGTCCTCACTTCTAACTGATTTTGGAGGATGGCATATTCAACTAGGATGGAATCCAAGTTCATTAACAGCTAACAGTCAAAATAATCTTAAACTTACGTTTCTAGATGCTTTTACAGAACAAAAAGTAGCAGGTGATGTCAATTATGACATACAATTACAGGATACAACTGGAAGTACCTTGTGGTCTAAAACCGGTGCAATAGCAAAAGCAGGAACAGATACACAATCAATCAATTTACCAGGAAATGGAATTTACAGCATAGTTGTAAAAATGAACTCTGTAATCACTAATGGCCTTCCTGACACGACTAGAACTGGTTTGGGAAGAGGTAATGTGGTTATACCATCCACACCTTCTACAGATGAATCTCTAGTACAACAAACAACAAATCAAACAAGCACTTCAGGTAGCTCACAAGGCAATAGTCAATCTATTGTAATCCCTGCCTGGATCAAAAATAACGCAGGATGGTGGCATGATGGTACAATCGACGACAATACATTTGTGCAAGGAATTCAGTACATGATTACAAATGGTATAATGAAAGTACCACATGGAACACAATCATCATCTTCATCAAACCAAATCCCTGCCTGGATCAAAAATAACGCAGGATGGTGGCATGATGGTACAATCGACGACAATACATTTGTGCAAGGAATTCAGTACATGATTACAAATGGTATAATTGTACTCAAACAATAATTAACCAATCTTTAACAATACTTTTCTTATCCTAGAATAGAAAATACTATTATAGAAACAATGAAAGAATCATTATTCAATGCTTCCCATACGAGATGAAAATCCCAAACCTCCAGGTTACAGACCATATGTTAATTATACATTAATAGCAATTAACATAGTTGTATTTTTTTGGGAAATTGCTGTAACGCATCAAGTTTGGGAATTTACAAATCAAAGAGCAGAAAACCTATTTCTAAGCTACGGTACAATTCCATCAGTAATTACTAATGGATTCATAGATCATAATTACAGCATAGTTTCCTCAATCCTTAGTTCAATGTTTCTTCATGCAGGATTGCTGCATATAGGAGGAAACATGTTGTTTTTGTGGATATTTGGAGATAATATAGAATACAAATTTGGACGAGCAAAATATCTCTCTCTGTATATTTTCTGGGGTTTAATTGCAGGTTTTGTTCATGTATTATCTGATCCTTCAAGTCAGGTCCCAGCGCTTGGAGCTTCAGGTGCAATTTCTGGTGTTCTCGGTGCATATCTTATTTTATTTCCAAATGCCAAAGTAGTGACATTTATTTTCCTGGGATTTTTTGCACGACTAACAAGAATTTCTGCAAAGTGGTATCTTCCCTTCTGGTTCGTATTCCAAAATGTGTTACCTGCATTTGTGGGTTCAAGCGGTTCAGGGGTTGCATTCTTTGCTCATATAGGTGGATTTCTAATAGGATTGGTATCAGGATTTATCTACAAAAAAACACACAGCTCTGAATTTAGTTACGGTACACGATATGGATGGAAAGGCAGCACTTGACAATATAGATAATTGTCAAAGAATAAATTCTGTTTGTATATCTGAAACTTATGCCGCTGATAACAATCTCTATGTATCCTGGCAGAACTGAAAAACAAAAAGAGGAATTTGCAAAAGCTATAACAAAAGCTGCAGTGGATATTCTGAAAACAAAAGAAAATCATGTTATAGTTGTTTATGAAGAAAACCCAAAAGAAAATTGGTACATGGCAGGCAATCCTCTCTAAACACATTTTTATTTTATTCAAAATCTAGGAAAATTGTGTCAAAAATTGCTCTAGTACAAATGAAAGCAGATGTGAGAAAAGAAAAAAACCTTCAAAAAATTTTACGATATATTTCGAAATCATCTTCTAAAGGTGCTACATTATGCGCTTTTCCTGAATTTATGATGTGTTATACTCCATCTTCTCAATCTGCCAAAGAATTAGCAAATATCTCTGAAAAAATTACAGGAGATTTTGTTTCATCTATTGCTGATTCGGCAAAACAAAACTCTATACAAGTAGTGGGAACGTTTTATGAAAAAAGTCCAAAACCAAATAGGGTATATGATACATCATTTGTAGTGGGAAAAAATGGTAAAGTAATTTCAGTATATAGAAAAATCCATCTCTATGATGCATTAGGATTCAAAGAATCAGACAAACTTTATCCCGGCTCTTCAATAACAAAGCCAATCAAGACAAGCATTGGAAAGATGGGAATGATGATCTGTTATGACGTACGATTTCCAGAAATGTCTCGGATATTAGCATCTTCTGGTTCTGAAATACTAGTAATTCCTTCTGCATGGGTTAAAGGCAAACAAAAAGAAGAGCATTGGATAACTATTAACAAAACAAGGGCTATTGAAAATGGTTGTTATGTAATTTCACCAGATCAAGTCGGAAACATTTACTGTGGAAGAAGTCTAGTTGTTGATCCATTTGGAAAAATTCTGCTTGATATGAAAAAATGGGAAGGAATTGGAATTGCAGACATATCATTAAGTATGGTACATCAAGTGAGAAAGAAACTACCTCTTTTACGAAACAGACGAACTGATATCTATACAAATCTTAAGATTTAGAAACTCTACTTGTACATCTTATGTTAGAACATTGCCTTGACCATTTTTGTTTTCGTGAATATCTAAATAAAATGATAGGCCATGCACAAATTTTGCAAGGTATTTTCATTGCACAAATCATTCCTTTTTGAATAAGTGGCGTAGAAGCTCTACAACCGTTGTAATAATTGGAACATCCAATAAATCGCTTCTTAGTCTGTATTGATCTTATTATGAGAAGTTTGCCTGTGTGACACTGGGGGCATTCTACAAGTCCATTTGCGGGAGTATTTGTTCCTAATATTACATATTTTTTCTTTCTTTCTGACCATGAAAGATATCCATTTTTGTCATAATATTGCCGAATCTCACTTTGTATTTTACCAATCTTCCTTTTTGTTATGTGAATAGAATTTCTTGAACTCACTTGTTGGTTTTGGAATGTTAATGACTGCATAATATGGTCTTTCATTGATATGATGTCATCTATCAGATTAAAGAAACTAATGAAGAATTTTTATATGGAATCTAGTCAGCGAGATTTGTGGAAAAGGTTTGTGTTATCGGTGCTGGAAGCACGAAATATGGAAAATTAGAAGATAGTATTACTGACATATCCTTACAGGCATCCGTTGACGCTATTGAAAGTGCTGGAATACAACCTAAAGAGATTCAAGCAGGTTACATCTCAAACGTCTTTGGTATAGCAGACAAACAAGTCCATCTTGGACCCGTTATAATGAGTGACCTGGGAATTCCAGAAGTACCATCACTTTCGATTGAATCTGCATGTGGTAGTGGTTCAGTATCATTTAGAGAAGCATATGCAAATGTAGCTGCTGGATTTTATGATGTTGTATTAGCAACTGGAGTTGAGAAAGTAACTCATACTGGTACAGAATGGACTACAACATATTTTTCATATTGTTCTGATTTCTTTTATGAGGGAGGTGCTGGCGCGTCATTTCCAGGATTATTTGCATCTATGGCAAGAGCTTATCTTGCTGAATTCAAAGCAACTGAAGAAGATCTTGCGATGGTTGCAGTAAAAAATCACGACAACGGTTTTCTAAATCCAAAAGCACATCTAAGAAAAAAAATTACAATAGATGACGTTTTAAAATCTGCAGTAGTTGCAAGTCCATTAAAGCTATATGATTGCTGTCCTTTCTCTGATGGAGCAAGTGCTGTAATATTATGTAATGAAAAATTTGCTAAAGCTCATACAAAAAATTATGTTGAGGTAATAGGATCAGGAAGGGGTGGATCACCTGCTGCACTCCAAGGAAGAGAACACATTACTACTATACCAAGTACAAAACTTGCTGCACAAGCAGCATATAAAATGGCAGGAATAACCCCAAAAGATATAGACTTCGCAGAGGTTCATGATTGTTTTACAATTGCAGAATTAGTAGATACAGAAGATCTTGGATTTTTTGAAAAAGGCACAGCTGTTCAAGCAGTAAGAGAAGGAAGAACTAAACTAAACAGTGATATCTCAATCAATCCTTCAGGCGGGCTCAAATCCAAAGGACATCCAATTGGTGCTACTGGAATAGGACAAGTTGTAGAAGTTTTTGATCAACTTACAGGAAAAGCTGGAGAAAGAACAGTAAAGGATGCTAGAATTGGACTCACGCATAACTTTGGTGCAACAGGTGCCAGTTGTGCAGTTCACATATTCAAAAGTGTATAAGTTGTTATCCAAAGAAGAATTCATCAATAATGCAAAAGCAGGTAAAGTTCTAGCTAGAAAATGCACAAAATGCGGACATCTTCATTTAGTCACTACATATTTTTGCCAAAATTGTGGAAATAAATCGTTTGAAAATACTATAATTGATGGTAAAGGGTCAGTTGTTACCTATACCATAATAACAGTGCCTCCAGACGGATATGAAAAATATGTACCGTACGCTTGGGTGGTAATGAACCTAGATAATTCCGAACTACGAATTTCAGGTTTTATGGCAAATATTAATTCTCCAGCAGACCTTCCTCTTGGAACTAGGGTGAAGATCACAGGTTATGATGAACGTGGAATAATACTTGAAAAACAGTAAATCAAATTTATTAAACTGATTAAAAAAAATCAAAAAATCTCTTTTATAATATTTGTACAAAATACTTCATAATGTCAGTAGATGTTATATGCAGCAGATGTGGATCTAAAATTGCCAGTATGCGTATGCTAAAACCAATAAAAGATGTCATGAGGCCATACAACAGTAAATGTCCTTCTTGTGGACAAACGTTATCTGGATCAGAATTTACCGTTGACGTGCAGAAAAACTGATCTAAAAAGATTGCGTATGGATCAAGTCATAAATCTTATTTACTGATACTATCTAGACAAGCCTATGGAACTTAGTGAGGACTTTGGGGAGCAGAAGCGGGGAGGAATTTTACAATCAGCATCAAAACGTGTAAGAATGATCTTTTCTGTAATGGCAAGCCCAAACAGAATTGATATATTACGTATTCTAAATTCAAAAGGCCCACTTACATATTCAGAGCTAAAGTCCCTTGCTGGATTTAAATCAAAAAAGGAAAGTGGTAAGTTTGCCTATCACTTGAGAAAATTGTTACGACAATCTCTAGTCGCACTAAACAAATCTGAGAGACGATATACGATTACCAATCTAGGAAAGCTTGTTCTAAGTCTTGCAAGGCAGATCGAGGAACGTTCCATCATAGAAAGCGGTAAGATGTACGTACGAACATCGCATGAATCTATTGAGGAATTTAACTCACATAAGATTATCCAATCCCTTGTAAGGGAAGGAAGCCTTCCACTTGAGTTAGCCCAGAAGATAACAGAAGAAGTTGAAAATAGAATATACAAATTCCAGACTTCTTACCTTACATCATCACTCATTCGTGAGATGGTAAACTCTGTGCTTCTAGAACAAGGACATGAGGATTATAGGCATAAACTTGCAAGATTTGGCCTTCCTGGGTATGATATACATGAAATGCTTACAAATGTAGACGGTATACACAACGGCGTAGAAGGACTCCTATTTAAGACAGGCCAAAAAGTATTCGGTGAATATCTAGTCTTAAACTCTCTACCAAAAGATGTTGCAGATTCTCATCTATCCGGAGACATTCACATAACAAACACAGGGCTGTGGTCTCTATTACCAGATACCATATTTGTAAACATAAAGGAACTTGTAGAAGATGGAGTAGATCTAAGAGGCAAGTTCCTTGGGGTAACACGTACTCCTCCACCCAACTCTCTGGAAGATCTTGTTACATCGTTATCCCTACTCACATCACTTCTTATCAAAGAAGCTTCACAAGAAGTAGTAATAGACGGATTGGTCGCTGCATTGCAAAAATATTCAAAGAACCTATCTGAAGTTGAAGAAAAAATTGCAAATTGCTTTACAAAGATCTCTACTGCACCAATATATAGCAAAAGTGGTACATTAGCTTCTTTTAGAATATCTATTGCTACAGAACCAAAAATTGTTGGAACAATATTAAATGCATACAAAAAATATGTAAAATCAACCCCTATGCCATCAATTGGACTAATAATAGATTATGAAAAAGCCAAGATAAGCGACTTTTCAGAAACTCTATCTGACATAATTGCTCTTGGAGGTCGAGTGATGTTCTCTAAAGGCTTGGTTTCTAGTAAAGGTTTGGCAAAAGCAGACGCGAAGAATACCAACATAACATCAATTAATCTACAGTCTTTGTCAATCAATATGCCACGACTAGCATTTGAATCCAACAAAGATGAGACATACTTTAGAGCAAGACTTGCACTATTGATGAAACCTGCATTATCTGCAATGTCTCTGAGGAAAAAAGAAATCTCAGATCTTACTAGGCGCGGATTGAATCCTATTCTTGCAAACAATACTCAATATATGCAAAAAGGATCAGTAACACTAGTAGTTAATCTGATAGGGCTAAAAGAAGCAGTTTATGGTATATTAGGTTATGAAAATAACAAGGCCGGACAGGAGATATTATCTAAAGTCATTAATACCGCAATAGAAGTTGCAGCCAAGAAAGGAAAGGAAATGGGAGACAACGTAACCGTCTCTATGACTGAAAGCGATGCAGCATCACGATTTTCGGCTTTGGACGGCGAAAAATACGGTAAAATGTCTATCCATCAGCACCTAGAAGGCGAATCATACTCACAAGGGGTGGTCATTGATGCCTCTGAAATAGAGGGAATGAATACCAAGAACGAAAAGATAGTGGAATCCAACCAATTTTCCAAGATCCTCAATGGAGGATTATTGGTTCAACTAAAGATACCTGATAACATGGACTCTGCTGGAATCAAGAAGACAATAGAAAAGGCAGGAGATCTCTTAGGAACGTTTAGGCCAATCAAGAAGGTTCCTATATGTAGCAACTGCGGTCTGAAGGAAGAAAAAATATCAGAAAAATGCCCTGTCTGTAAGTCACCATACATTCTAGCATAACTCTCACCGTAGGAAACAGTAAAATTTTTTTAGAAAATTTTTGACATAATCTAAGAACTAATTCAATTTTCTAGATGAATTTTTTTAAGGTTTAATTTAGTCTTATGCGATCTAGTACTATGAAAATTGTAACGGTGTCAACAAAATTGATCCAAAGCTTAGCTTTAGAAAATAATTTTTTGCCGGAGTGTTTAATTAACTCTCATTTGATAGGGTTTCGGGGAGTAAATTGACTGATTTTTCACAAATAGAGAACTCGATCATTCAGGTTAAGAAGCGTGATGGTCGAGTATCAAATTTCCAGAAGGACAAAATTTCAAATGCTATCTTTAAAGCACTTGTAGCATGTGGCAGACCTGATCACGGACTTGGGAATAAGCTTGCTGATCATGTTATTGAAAAACTAGTTAATCATGGATATTCCTCTTCTGAAGCACCAAGTGTAGAAGACATACAAGATATGGTGGAGTCTACATTAATAGAAGAAGGATTAAGTGAGATAGCCAAAGCCTACATTCTCTACAGACACGAACGTAGACGAGTAAGAGACGAAAAAATGAAAGTTCTAGAATCAAAGAGTCTTGATAGCGTATCCAAGAAGTTTGATTTGAACTGCCTTAGGGTGCTCGCATCAAGATATCTGCTTAGAAATAACAAAGGACAGATAATAGAAAGCCCAACTGAAATGTTTGAAAGAGTTGCTGTCCTAGTAGGACTTGGCGATGTTTTAAAAGATCCAGCTATATTTCAGGTTGAAGGCGGATACTCACAAAATATAGAAGATGCTGCAAAATATCTAGACAAACTTGATGACTTTAACTACAAATTCAAAGTTGGCAAGTACTATCTTAACAAATATCATTTTAGATCACTGATAAATCACTACATCGACTTGGCAAAGCATGGCCAGATGAAAGTAGGAATAAAAGACGTTCTTACTATGCTGGCAGCAAACAAGTTCGAACAATATGCAGAAAGAATCACAGAATACTTTGACCTTATGGTTTCACAAGACTTTCTGCCTAATTCACCAACAATGATGAATGCAGGTGCAAGATTAGGTCAGCTTTCTGCCTGTTTTGTTCTTGCAATGCCAGATGATATGGAAAAAATAATGAAATCCTCATCCGACGCTGCACTCATATTCAAATCAGGAGGAGGAGTTGGCATCAACTACTCGGAACTAAGACAAGAGGGAGATGCCGTAGCTTCAACCTCTGGAGTAGCCTCAGGACCTGTATCCTTTATGAATATAATCAACACCGTAACTGAAGTAGTAAAGCAAGGTGGTAAACGAAGAGGTGCCAACATGGGAATAATCGAAGCTTGGCACCCAGATGTTGAGAAATTCATTACAGCAAAAACAAAACCAGGAGTTTTGGAGAACTTTAATGTAAGTGTGGGGGTGTGGGAGGACTTTTGGGATGCACTTGTAAACTCAAATGATGGAAAATATACTCTATTAAGTCCACGCGACAAAGTTCCAATAAGAGAAGTAAATGCTCATCACCTAATTGATTTGATTGCACTTTCAGCTTGGAAGAGCGCCGAACCTGGATTGATATTTTTTGATATCATAAATAAATACAATGTATTTGCAAAAGCAAGAGGAGGACCTCTTCGTGCAACAAATCCATGTGGAGAACAAAGTCTCTATCCATACGAATCATGCAATCTTGGATCAATTAACCTTGCCAACTTTGTAAAACGAAAAGCAGATGGTCAGTATGAATTTGATTGGCAAAGATATGAAGAGACAATCAGAAAGACAACCAGGTTCCTTGACAATGTCATCGATGTAAACACATACCCAATACCAGAAATTGACAAAGCATCTAAGGATTCCAGAAGAATTGGACTTGGAGTAATGGGTGTAGCAGATCTATTATTCAAATTGAGAATTCCATACAATTCCCAAGAAGGATTTGAATTCCAAGAAAAGCTTTCAGAGGCACTAACCTATTATTCCATGGAAGAAAGTATCGCACTTGCAAAGACACGTGGTCAATTCCCATTATGTTCCAAAACTGAATTTCCCGAAGGAAAAATTCCAATTGCTGGATATTATGAAAAATCAAAAAGTGCTCATACTTATGACTGGGACGCACTGATTTCCAAGATTCAAAAGCACGGCATTAGAAACGTACTAACAACAACAGTAGCACCAACAGGTACTCTATCCATGATTGCAGACTGTTCCAACGGAATGGAACCAATATTTGCTCTTGTATTTGAGAAAAGAGTAACAGTAGGTAGATTCTTCTATACAAACAAAATCTTTGAAGCAGTTCTAAAAGAACATGGTCTCTACAATGATCAGATATTAGAAAAGATTGCAAATAACTATGGTTCTGTAAAGGGAATTCCAGAAATTCCTGAATGGATGCAAAAGATCTTTGTTACTGCTATGGATATCCACTGGGCTGACCACTTGCTAGCTCAAGGAGTTTGGCAAAAATGGATAGGCAACGCAATTGCAAAGACTATCAACATGCCAAACGATGTATCATCTGATGATGTAAAGGCCGCTTACCTGTTAGCGCATGAACTTGGCCTCAAAGGAATCACCGTATTCAGAGACGGCTCAAGACATGAACAAGTGTTACACATGACAGGAAACAATGTACAAAAGAACTTCCAGGTAACACCAAGCACGTATGTAACAGATTACATATCAAAAAACATCACAAATGCATACCTGAAAACGCAGATAGAAAGAGCACTTCAGATAAAGATTCCAGATGCTAATGTAACTGCACCCGCACCAGCACTAACACCAGAACAAATGGAAGAAAGATTATGCCCTACATGCAAGAACAATCTTGTGTTTGCAGAAGGATGTAGTGTCTGTATTGAATGCGGTTATAGTGGTTGTACATCTGGATAGAATAACAAAATCACATTAATCCTTGATTGAGATATATTTCAGTTAAGTGATGAACACTGGTGTGTGATGGGTAATGCGGCAACGAGTGTCGTCACCTGATCAGTGACCATCACACACCAAAACTTCTTACGTTTTAATTAAACAAGAAATCGAATATGATATAAACTTTTGAAAAATTTTTTGATCCTCCCGGATCTACTTTTATTAACTATGGTTTGTTCTTATTTGAAACACAAATCCAATCAAAACTCTTTTAGTATCATTATCTACTGAAAGACATCATTGAACAAGAAAAAAATAGGCATAGCTGCTGGAGTAGCAATTGCCGCTGTTGCAATAGCAATAATTTTTCTATATAACCCACAAACACCAACAGGAATTCATACTATATCTCACAACCCAAGTCTTGGACTTGTAATCATGCCACCGACTCAAACTCCTACATTAAAAGAAATTCAAAGTGCATACAGTGATGCAGCTTCAACTGGAATTGGAAGAAGCAACGTGTATCTTTCATGGCCTAATGTAGAACCTAAAGAAGGAAAGTACAACTGGTCTACATCTGATATTTTGATGGGACTCAACAGAGAACAAAACCTCAATGTAACTTTGTACTTTTCTGTTATCAATAATCGAGTACTAGGACCATTTCCAGATTGGATGGGAACTCCAAAATTTGATCAAAAACTCCAAGACCAAACAGTATCCGTACTTGATGCAATTCTCTCAAGGTATTATATCGTAGATTATGTAATAATTGGTGGTAATGTTGATAGCTATTTTAGGGATCATCCCGATCAAATTCCAAGTTATGTAGACTATTTTAATGGTGTCTATGCAAAAATAAAAGAAAAACATCCAAATGTAAAGATGGGAAACTGGTTTTCGCTAAATGATGTAGCAAATCACTATGAAGGCGATGTAGTATCAAAGCTAAACCAAGGTGATTTTGTAGCGTACTCATATGCTCCAGTAGATTTGCTTTATTATCAAAATGAAAGTCCTGAAGCAAAGGCAGGTAATTTACAAAAAATGATAGACTATGCAAAGGGTAAAAAAATTGCTCTAATGGAAATAGGTTGGAGTACTAATACCTCTATTAATGGAACAAAGAATGATCAAGTAAAATTTATGCAACTTGTTTTTGATTTTTATAAAAAGAACAGGTCGGATTTTGAATTTCTGACATGGTATAGACAATATGATAGGCCCTTTGATACCTGTTACAATTCATTAAACAAGGATTCATCATCGATATTTGGAAATGAAAATGTTCTAAATAATACCGCCTCATATCTTTGTGGTTCAGGATTGTTTGATACTGACAAAAATCCAAAACCTGCATGGACTGAATTTAAAAAACAAATACAATTGAGTCTTAATTCTTAATTATACAGCTACGGTAACTTTCTCAACTTGAAATTCATCTCATTATTTTTGGCATCGCTACTTTTGATTAGTTTTTTACCATCATTTGCAAGCTATGAATCACCTACAAAGGGAGAACAAAATGCATTCAACCAACTATTAAGTGAATTTCAAAAAATCAAGATACCAAAAAAAGATGTATCAGACGTAATATCTACATTTAACAAACCACTAATCACCACTTTTACCTGTAATGCTAATGACACAAACCACCTGATAGTAATTGTTGTTAAGACTGCGCTAGCAAAATTTGATAAATCTACAACTCATCAAGATATGATTACCGGTGGCACATATACTTGGCAATGTTTGATAACAACTGAACAGGGTACCATAACAGTATACTGTAACAACGAACTCAGATTAAATCCAGATGTTATATCGAATTATACTGGTATTGATTATGGAATACATCAAATCGAAAATCTGGCTATCTTATATCATGAATTTTTGCATGGCCAGTTGATGATTGATGCAATTAAAAACTCATCACAATGGAGAGAGGAAATTTGTAATAAACAACCAGGAGATACTGTGGATTATTCTTACGCAGATTCTGATCATAAAATAATTAATCCATTACAAACACAATTTACATCAGAACTTGTAGCAAAATCTGGAGGTAAAATGCTTACCCAAGAAATAACTCCGCAAGAAACAACCAATGGTAAGTTTAGTACTCAAGTACTGAATCTTCGCGATTATCCTGAATTTGAAAATGGTGCAAAGATAACAATGAGGGCTAGTAACATGGAAAACACATCATTTTCCACTATACAAAATAATGTATTTTTAGATGGTCAATTGGTAAATAAAACAAAATCAGGAATGGTCTGGTTCTATATATTCAAGGATCAAAATCAAACCACAAGCAGCTATGAACCAATACCAATGTGGGCAAAACGAGCCGCGGGACTTTGGTCAAATCAAGGTAATGATACTGAAATTTATCCCGTGATACAATATTTAGTTGATCATAATCTATTGACTCTTAATAATGACAAAAAATTTGTAACCAAAATACCTGACTGGATTAAGAAAGATGCTTCTTGGTGGTATGCTGGAATAATAGACGATCATACATTTCTCGCTTCTTTTCAGTATCTTATTTCAGTAGGAGTAATTTCATAAAAATTACAATGCGGTCGCCGGGATTTGAACCCGGGTAACGGGCTTGGAAGGCCAGTGTACTAACCAAACTATACTACGACCGCTCACTCTGCCAATCTTAGACCTACATAATAATTCTTTTTTCATATTCATACAAAATACGAGCAATAACAGTATGTGACTCGAGTGAATTTTTATCAACTGAAACTATTCTATCACAATATTTAGTAATTTTATCAGAAAAATGACCTTTTGAAAATCCACCAATTACAATACATGAATCTTGATCCACTTCTTGAGCTATTTTTTGATAGGAATTTTTTTCACCGTCTGTTGAAAATCCAACAGTTTTTTTTGGATTGATTTTTTTTATCAATTCGCCAAATTCCATATCTTTTATTTCAAGTAACTTTTTTCCATTCTCTTCTATCTTTCCAGTCAAAAATAACTTTTCAATGAGACCTGAAAATCTATGATATGATTTTGGCAGTCTGACATTTTGACCTACAAATATCACCTTATCATTGATGGTATGAACAAAGACATTTAGCTTATTTTCAAAGTATAGCGGTATGCTACATGCCTCAAGAAGTGAAAAGTGAACTAGATCAGGTCTACCTCGCTTTATCTCATTTTCTAGTCTCTTCATAGCAGCAAAATGCCAAGACACATCCAGTAAGACCTCAGAGGGCTTTTTATTGACTCTATTTGCTGATGCAACAACTGAATTATGTCTCTGTAGTTTCTTTGGAACAAGTTCCAAGGCTGATTCTGCGATCACAAGCGAAAGCAAGATTGTATTTTAAGGGATGGTATTATTTAATCAACATGAAAAGTGGCTTACGAGATCTAGTATTAGAAAGAATGTATATATTAATTCAGAATGCACTTTCAAACTCACAAAAAGATCCTGAACTTGCTCAAAGACAAGCAAATCTTGCAAAAAAACTCAGTACCAAACACAGAATAAGGATGCCGTATGAATTGAGAATGAATTTTTGTAAAAAATGTAAAAAATTCATAGTTCCTGGTTATACTGCAAGAATCAGAATAGGACGAAGTAATGTTAAATCAATAAGAATAACATGTAGTTTTTGTAATCATACGTACCGAAAGATAATAAAAAAACAACTTACAAAAGGTCAATGATTTATAAGACGAACTTTGAATTTTGGTTTTAATGGCAAAAGCCTATGATGTACCAGCAGATGCATTGATTAACAGATTGACAGAGACACTGAAAAGTGAGGATATAACACCACCAAGTTGGATACCATTTGTCAAGACTGGTTCTCATGCAGAAAAACCTCCACATCAAAATGATTGGTATTATACAAGATGTGCATCCCTCTTAAGAAAAATCTATCTACATGGTCCAATTGGTGTAAATGATTTACGTTCAATGTATGGAGGAACAAAAGCAGTGGGTTATGGCGGGGCTCATCACAGAGATGCAGGTGGTGCAATTATCAGAACTGCAATTCATAATTTGGAAAAATTAGGTTATTTAGATAAAGTTGAAGGAAAAGGAAGGACAATATCTCATGAAGGCATGAAGAAAATTGATCGACTCTCAACTGAGATCTTAAATGAATTAATTGCAAAAAACCCTAGCCTAAAGAAATATTCCTAATGGTACTATGAGCTCAGATAATTCTTCAGATGAAAGAAAACCAAATGATGCCGAAGTTGCAGCCTTAAAAGATCATGCACTAAGAACTTTACTTTCTCCTGAAGCAAGACTGCGTTTAAATAATGTAAGGATGGTAAAACCTGATCTGGCAGCTTTGGTAGAAAACTATCTTTTAGGACTAGCTTCTCAAGGAAGATTAAATTCACAGATATCTGATGAGCAACTAAAACAAATTCTGCTTTCTGCACAGCAACCAAAAAGAGACTTTAAAATAAACCGAAGGTAATTCTGGCGAAACTATATTAGGGGTAAATTGTTCGAATCAAAATATGAAGGCAGTAGTTTATGATAAATATGCACCAAATGATGATTACAAATCAATTTTACAAGTAAAAGAAGTACCTGATCCAAAACCAAAACCAAATGAAGTTGTTTTCAAGGTAAAAGCAGCTGCATTAAACTATAATGATATCTGGGGGATGAGAGGATCTCCGGTTCCTGTCCCACTACCACATATTTCAGGCTCTGATGCGGCAGGTGAAGTTATTGCAGTAGGAGAAGATGTTACAAACTTCAAGGTTGGAGACAAGGTTGTTTCGCATTCAAACATGTCGTGCAGAGTATGTCAGGCGTGTACTGATGGTCGTGAATATGATTGTGTAAAAAGATCCATTTGGGGATTTCAAACAGGTCCTCTGTGGGGTGCATATTCTGAAATTACTCATTTGCCAGAGGTAAACGTAGCCAAGATTCCAGATGGTGTAAGCTATGATGAAGCTGCTGCAGCTTCAATGACATTACTTACTTCATGGCATATGTTAGTAGGCAGAGCAAAGATTCGTCCTGGTCAGGTAGTTCTTATCATGGGTGGAGGTTCTGGTGTAGGAACTTTTGGGATTCAAATTGCAAAACTATACAATTGTACTGTTATATCAACCGCAAGTGGAGAT
>Ga0070741_10001134_pt1 | contig 84902 bp, 86 predicted proteins | sample Coa_R1_4_FD_66440 | JGI IMG/M metagenome (GOLD analysis project Ga0070741, IMG submission 66440) | Surface soil microbial communities from Centralia Pennsylvania, which are recovering from an underground coalmine fire - Coalmine... | ecosystem: Environmental > Terrestrial > Soil > Unclassified ... | reverse complement strand
CCTGAAGTCCCCTATGCGTTTTTCGGTTTCCATCCCGGGTTGCCCCGGACCTTCCACCTACTCGACGTTCGGTATCCTCAGGTTTACCGTACTCAGCCGCTTGGGGCGACGCGAAAGTTATCAGGGCACTAAGGGCACGTCAACAAAGAAAAAAATCGCCACGCCAGGCAAAAGTTTGTGGGTTGACGAGAGCATTCGGCGGGCATTAAAGGCGCACGTACTATTGGCGCAACAAAGCGCCGTGAAGGAGATCCGACATGCGTGAAGCCGTCATCGTCGAAGCCGTCAGGACGCCCATCGGCAGGCGCAACGGAAGGCTCAAGGATCTCCACCCGGTGGTGCTCGGCTCGCTCATCCTCAAGGAGGTCGTGCGCCGCGCCGGCATCGAGCCGCAGCAGGTCGAGGACGTCGTCTTCGGCTGCGTGAGCCAGGCCGGCGAGCAGAGCCTGAACGTCGGGCGCAACGCGTGGCTCACCGCGGGCTTCCCGGTGACGACGCCCGCGACCACGGTCGACCGCCAGTGTGGGTCGAGCCAGCAGGCGATCCATTTCGCGGCCAACCTGATCCAGGCGGGCATCTGCGACGTGACGATCGCCGGCGGAGTCGAGTCGATGAGCCGCGTGCCGATGGGCTCGAACGCGGCCCAGCCCGGCCACCCGTTTCCGCCCGAGCTGATGGAGCTCTACGACCTCGTGCCGCAGGGCATTTCTGCCGAGCTCATCGCGCGCAAGTACAACGTGTCGCGCAAGGAGATGGACGAGTTCGGTGTGCAGAGCCATCACCGCGCGCACGAGGCGACCGAGAAGGGCTACATGCGCTCGCAGATCATGCCCGTCGAGATACCGGTCGAGGGCAACGGCCACGTCGACCTTTTCGAGAAGGACGAGGGCATCCGCGCCAACGCCAGCTACGAGGCGGCGTCGGCGCTGCAGCCCGCGTTCAACGCCGAGCACTCGATCACGGCCGCCAACTCGAGCCAGATCTCCGACGGCGCCGCCGCCGTGCTGCTGATGTCGCTCGAGAAGGCGAAGCAGCTCGGCATCAAGCCGCGGGCGCGCATCCGGGCGCAGGCCGTCGTCGGCACGGACCCCGTGCTCATGCTCGAAGGACCGATACCGGGCACCGCCGCCGTGCTTAAGCGCGCGGGCCTCGAGCTGTCGAGCATCGACCTGTTCGAGGTGAACGAGGCTTTCGCCTCTGTCGTGCTCGCGTGGCAGAAGGAGACGGGCGCGGACCTCGAGAAGACGAACGTCAACGGCGGAGCCATCGCGGTGGGCCATCCGCTCGGGGCGTCGGGCGCGATCCTGATGACCCGCCTGCTCCACGAGCTCGAGCGGCGCGACCTGCGCTACGGTCTCGAGACGATGTGCTGCGGCGGCGGGCTGGGGACGGCGACGGTCATCGACCGGGTGGTCGAATGAGCACGTTCCAGCCGGTCGCAAACCTGCGGCAGACTGTCCTCGCCGAAGGCGTCGTGGCGCGCGCGGTCGAAGGCGAGCGGATCACGCTGGCCGTCGTCGACCTCGAGCCCAACTCCGTCGTGGCCGAGCACAAGCACGAGAACGAGCAGCTCGGTTTCATCATCCGCGGCTCGATGACAATGCGGATCGGCGACGAAGTGCTCGAGTGCCACGCCGGCGACACCTACGTGATCCCGAGCAACGTCGAGCATGGCGCGGCCGCGGGTCCCGAGGGCGCCACGGTCACGGACGTCTTCGCTCCGACGCGCGCCGACTGGCGCGACAAGGAGCACCTCGAGCCGGCGCCGGGCCACTGGCCGTGAGCCGCTAGCCCTTCAGCACCTTCGGTACCGGCCTCGACAGGTACGGCGAGTCGAGGCAGAAGCGCAGCGGACGGTCCGACCATTCCCCGTTGCCGACGCCGACCCGCGGCGTCACGTAGATCCGACCCGGCGTGAAGCCGTCGTCCAGGACGTAGAGGTCGGGCGGCTGCAGCGCGGCGCCGTTCAGCGAGCGGTCGATGCTCAGCGAGCGGCAGATCAGGCCCGGCCCCGCGCAGCGGTCGACGCCCGGGCCCGGCTCGAGCGCGCGGATGAGCACCGCCTGCGGAACGCCCGGCTCGCGGGTGACGAAGTTCAGGCAGTGGTGCATCCCGTACGTGAAGTAGACGTAGGCGTGACCCGCCTCGCCGTACATCACCTCGTTGCGCGGGCTGCGGTGGCCGCCGTACGAATGCGCGCAGCGGTCGTCCGGGCCGAGGTACGCCTCGACCTCGACGAGCCGGCCCCACAGCTCCATGCCGCGCAGCTTGCGAACGAGCACCTTCCCAAGCAGGTCTCGCGCGACGGTGACGGTGTCTCTCGCGTAGAACTCGGTGCCGAGGACTGGGCCTGACGGCCGGCGACGCGACTCAGCTACGGCCGTCGCGCCCCTCGCGCTTGTCGAGGCGGCGCCGGCGCTTGTCGGCGTAGAGCTCCTTGTCGGCCTGCACGTACATCGCTTGCCAGTCCATGCCCTGCTTCCACGCGGCGATGCCGATGCTGAACTCGACGCGGACCGGGAGCTTGGCCGAGCGGTTGAGGTGCTCGAGGCTGTGCCGCACGCGCGCCGCAACCTCGGTGGCGTGGTGCTCGTCCGCGTCCGGCATCGCGACGCCGAACTCGTCGCCGCCGAGGCGGCCGCAGGTGTCGGTAGCGCGCACCGCCCGCTGTAGCTCGTGCGCGAGGACGCGGATCGCCTCGTCGCCGACGTGGTGCCCGTGCTCGTCGTTGATCTGCTTCAGGTTGTCGAGGTCGATCATCATCAGCGCGAGCCGGCGCTTGTGCCGCTCGGACGCGGCGACGGCGCGGTCGATGGCGCGCTCGAACTCGGGTCGGTTCGCCAGCCCCGTCAGGTAATCGGTGCGCGCCTCCTTTGTATGCTGGCGCGCGCGGTCGAGCGCGACGGCGATCTGGTCCGCGACCGCGGCGACGAACTGCAGGTCCGTCGGCTCGAACGTGCGCGGAAGGCGCGTCGCGACGGTCATCGCACCAAGGAGCACGCCCTTGGTCCGCAGCTCGGCGCGGATCGCGCTCCACTCGCCCGCGACGCGGTCGACGCGCGACTCGGCGGGGCCGGTCCCGATCTCCATCACCTTCAGCGGGCCAGGTCGCCCGGTCACGGCGAACTCGACCTCCTGTCCGGGTTCGAGGCCGAGCGTCTTCGCGAGCTTCAGGCGCGCGCCCTCGCGCACCCACGCCGCGCCCGCCTGGAGGTTCAGCACCTTGAGCGTCTCGGACAGGCCCACCTCGGCGATCTCGGTCACGTCGAGCGAGCGGCCGAGCGCGCTGGCGATGTGATACAGGCCGTGCAGCTCGGTCTGGCGCGCCTGGTGGCGCGCCTCGGTGTAGTCCAGGTAGCCGCGGATGAAGCTCGAGTTGACGTGCTCGAGCACGTCGCCGAGCCGGCTCTGCGCGAGGAGCACCACCTCATCGGAATACGGGCTGCCGTTCATCTCCGCGGTGATGCGGGCGATGACGGCGCGCCGGAAGATCGCCATCGCCTCCATCAGCGCCTCGAGCGGGGTGCCACGCTCGGCGTAACGGCGCGACGCCTCGCGCGCCAGCTCGTAGTACTCGGACCACGGCACGTCCGAGTCGACACGGAGCGATCGGAACAGCACCTCGAGAAAGGCGGCGCTGGTTCGGATCGGCATCTCCGACCAGGTGTCTGGAGTCGCGGCGATGAGCTGCGGGACCGAATCGCGGAGGATCTCGGTCGTCGCGGGGCCGGTCTCACCGAGATCGGCGGTCAGCCGATCGGACAGCTCACCAAGGAGGTCGCTGGCCCTCTCGGTCATTCGTTGCACTATAGAGTGACGCGTGCGAGACTCCGATCCTGCATGGCGCACTAATCAAACGTGTAAGAGGGACTGATGGCAACTGCTACGCGGGGAACCACGACCAAGATCGAAGAGATCCTTGGCGACGAGGCGGCGGATCTGCTGGAACACAAGTGCCAGACCGTGCCGAAGGACCAGCTTTACCTGCCCGGCGGCGACTTCGTCAGCCGGGTCTGGAAGGACAGCGACCGGCCGACGCGAGTGCTCCGGAGCCTCGAATCGATGGTCGACCACGGCCGGCTCGCGGGCACGGGCTACCTCTCGATCCTGCCGGTCGACCAGGGGATCGAGCACACCGCCGGCTCGTCGTTCGCGCCGAACCCGGCCTACTTCGACCCCGAGAAGATCGTCGAGCTCGCGGTCGAGGGCGGGTGCAACGCGGTCGCGTCGACGTTCGGCGTGCTGGGCGCTGTCGCGCGGCGGTGGGCGCACCGCATCCCGTTCATCTGCAAGATCAACCACAACGAGCTCCTGACGTACCCCACGAAGTACGACCAGGTCCTCTTCGGGACCGTGAAGGAGGCGTGGGACATGGGCGCCGTCGCGGTGGGCGCCACGATCTACTGGGGCTCCGAGGAGTCGAACCGCCAGCTGATCGAGATCTCGCGCGCATTCTTTGAGGCCCACGAGCTCGGCATGGCGACCGTGCTCTGGTGCTACCTGCGCAACTCGGCGTTCAGCAAGGACGGCGTCAACTACGAGGCCGCCGCCGACATCACCGGCCAGGCGAACCACCTCGGCGTGACGATCCAGGCCGACATCATCAAACAGAAGCTGCCGACCAACAACCGCGGCTTCGAGGTGCTCAAGTTCTCGAAGACGTCGCCGCTGGTCTACGACAAGCTCACGACCGATCACCCGATCGACCTGACCCGGTACCAGGTCGTCAGCAACTACATGGGCCGCGCCGGGCTCATCAACTCCGGCGGCGAGTCGCACGGCGCGGGCGACCTGAAGGAAGCGGTTCGCACCGCGGTCATCAACAAGCGCGCCGGCGGCATGGGCCTCATCAGCGGGCGCAAGTCCTTCCAGAGGCCGATGAAGGAGGGCGTCGAGCTGCTCCACGCGATCCAGGACGTGTACCTGAACAACGCGGTGACCGTCGCCTGAAACTTGCATTCCTCGGCACGGGGTCTGCCTTTTCAACGGAGCGTTACAACGGCGCTGTCGTAGTCGACGGCGCCGTTCTCCTTGATGCCGGCGCCCCCCTCCTGCCGCACATGCGGCGGGTCGGCGTCGAGCCGCGCGACATCGACGTCGTCTTCCTCACACATTTCCACGGCGACCACACACTTGGGCTTCCCCCGTTCGTGCTGCACCGCATCTTCGTCGACCGGCCGCGGCTGCTCACGATCGTCGGACCCGAGGGCGTCGAGGAACGCCTCGAGTCGCTCCTCGATGCGAGCTGGGGCGTCGACTGGAAGCCGGTGATGCGCCCGCGCTTCAAGGCGCGGTACGTCAACGCGCGCCCGCGCGGCCAGGCGGCGGGTTATCGCTACGAGACGGTGAGGCTCGACCACGGGTCGTCAGGCGCCAACGGCTATCGCATCCAGTTCGGCGACAAGCTCCTCGCCTACAGCGGCGACACGGAGCCGACCGCGCCGCTCGACCGCCTCGTGGACGGCGCGGACGTGGCGATCGTCGAGGCGACCGGGCCGGGCGACGTGTTCAGCCATATGAGCTGGGAGGCGGCGGCGGCGCTGCGGAAGCGGCACCCGGGGACGCGCTTCATGTTCAACCACCTCTACTCCGGGACGGTGAACGGCGCCGCCAAAGACCTGCAGGTGGTCGAAGTCTGAGCTCCCGTACCCTCGCGGGCGCGGTCGCGGGGGGAGTTGCGGGCGCGCTCGTGTTCGGAGGGTTCATCGTGCTCGGCCTGATCCTCGACGACCGCGTGAGCAGCCTCGTGCCGGTGTTCGTGCTGGGCGCCGCAGGCGCTTACGCGGGATGGCTGCTCGGCGTCATCGTCTTCGGCGCCGTGCGGGGCGCCGACGACGTGGAGGAGAGCCGCGAGTGAGCCCGGCCGACGAGCTGTACGGCAACCGGCCGCTGATCGACAAGCTCGGCGTCAAGCCGGGCATGAAGGTCGCGCTCGCCGGCGTCGACGACGCGTGGTTCGTCCAGCTCCTGCGCGAGCGCACCAGTGACGTGGGCAGGGGAAAGCCCTCGTCGCCCTGCGACCTCGTCTTCCTTCGCGTGCACGCGCCGCGCGATCTCGCGAAGATCAGGTCCGTGAAATCGTGGATCGAGCCGTCGGGTGCCATCTGGGTGGTGCGAGAGAAGGGCGCGCGAGCCTCGGTCAAGGACACCGACGTGATCAACGCGGGGCTCGAGGCCGGCCTCGTCGACAACAAGATCGCGAGCTTCTCGGACACCGAGGGCGCCATGCGCCTCGTCTTCCGGTTGAAGGACCGTCCGGCGACGCAGCGATGACCCTTGCCATCCGCTTCGGCGAGCCGGGTGACGTCGACACCATCGCGGAGCTGATCCGTGCCCTCGCGAAGTACGAGAAGCTCGAGCACGAGGTCGTGATGACTCGCGAGCGCCTCGAGCGCACGCTCTTCGGATCACGTGCCTACGCGGAGACTCTCATCGCCGAGGACGGCGGCCGCGCCGTCGGATTCGCACTCTTCTTTCACAACTACTCGACCTTCCTGGCGCAGCCGGGCGTCTACCTCGAGGACCTCTACGTGCGCGAGTCCGAGCGCGGCAAGGGCGTCGGCAAGGCGCTCCTCTCGAGGCTGGCGACGATCGCCGTGGAGCGCAACTGCGGCCGGCTCGAGTGGGCGGTGCTCGACTGGAACGTGGACGCCATCGGGTTTTACGAGCGCCTGGGCGCCCGGCCGAACTCGGAATGGACGGTCTACCGGCTGACGGGCGATGCGCTCTCCGCCCTTGCCGGAGAATAGTTCGCGAATGGAAGTCCTCCGTCCAAAGGAGCTCGACACGCACCCCGGCGACAGGATCGTCGGGTGGGGCCGCGGCCAGCTGGAGATCGCGCGCTCGATCCTCGACAACCCGGGCGGCGGCCTCCTCTTCGCGACGCAGACCATCGGCCAGGTGAAGTCGGGGCTGCACGAGCGTGACGCGGAGCGGTGGTCGGAGGTCGTGATGATCCTCGAGCGCGCCGAGGACGCTGCTGTCAAGCGCGAGTGGAAGACCGCCCGCGAGCTGATCGACTCGGCGATCGAGCGTCTGGGCCGGTAGTCCCCTAGGAGCCGGCCGCGACCTCGAGGATCGCGACGTATCCCGCGGCGCCGGCGTGGCCGCCGAACGGCCCGACGCACGGCAGCGTCGTGCCCGCATCGCGGTACCGCTGCACGGCGTCGCGGAGGCGCTGCGCGTCGCCCACGCCGCCGAGCTCGTCGAGCATCGCGTCGCTGATGTCACCCGCGGCCAGCTCCGCGGCAAAGCCGCCGGCCTCCATCGCGCGGCGGTAGAACGGCAGGCTCGCGTAGCGCTCGACCGTCTTGCGCAGCACGTCGAGGCCGGCGCCGCGGTCATCGGTGAGGCTGAGCGGCACCGCAGCGACGATCTCAAAGCCGTCGAGCGTCTTGCCCGCCTTGCGCCGCCCGGCCCCGACCGCGGGCACGACGGTGTCGCGGATGTAGCTCGGCGAGCACATCCACAGCACCACCCCGTCGGACAGCTCGCCCGCCAGCTCGAGCATCTGCGGCCCGAGGGCCGCAAGCATGATCTGGAGGTCGCCGCGCCGCGGCGCCGAGTACGACCAATGCGCCGAGAAGACCTTCCCGTCCTCGGAAGCCATGCCGTCCCGCAGGCTGGAGCGGACGATCGTCACGTACTCGCGCATCGCCTCGGCGGGGTGGTCCAGCTTCATCCCCCACATGCTCTCGACGGTCACGCGGTGGCTGACGCCCAGGCCGAGGATGAACCGGCCGGACGACATCTCGTCGAGCGTCGCCGCCATCTGCGCCATCGCGGTCGGATGACGCGTGTAGATCGGCAGCACCCCGGTCCCTAGCCGGACCCACTGCGTAGCCGCGGCGTACGCAGCGAGGACCAGCGCGGCGTCGCGGGCGTCGGGCAACTGTGTGACCCACACCGATTCGTAGCCGAGCCGCTCGGCCTCCTGCGCACGCTTCACGGACTCGTCCAGCGCGCGCACGGCGGGGTTCATTGCAGCGATGCGGGGCACGAGTCAAGGAATATAAGCGGCAATGAGCTGGTGGCAGGCGCTTTTCATGGGCCTGCTCCAGGGCGCCACGGAGCTTTTCCCGGTCTCGTCGCTCGGCCACGCGGTCCTGGTGCCGAGTCTGCTGCACTGGAGCTTCAAGCAGTCCGACCCGTCTTTCGTGCCGTTCCTCACCCTTCTGCACCTCGGAACCGCGTCGGCGCTGCTCGTGCTCTACCGCCGGCAGTGGGTCGACATCGTGCGGGGCTTCATATCGGCCTCGCTCCGCGGACGGATCACCGCCGACAACGAGCGCCTCGCCATGCTTCTCCTCACCGGAACGCTCCCCGCCGCGATCCTCGGCGTGTTTCTCGAGAACCGCATCAAGGCGTTCTTCGCAAGCCCCTATGAGGCCGCAGGGTTTCTCATCGCCAACGGCCTGTTGATGCTCGGGTTCGAGGTGCTGCGCCGGCGGGCCGAGCGCCGCGACGCCGCGGACGCGAAGACCCGCGCCGAGGTCGAGGAGCGCTTCACGGACGCGGCGCACATCAGCTTTCTCGCCGCCCTCGTCGTCGGCGCCTGCCAGGCGCTCGCGTTCCTGCCTGGGATCTCCCGCTCCGGCGTCACGATCGGCGGCGGGCTGCTCGCGGGACTCCGCCACGAGGAGGCGGCTCGCTTCTCGTTCCTGCTGGCCACGCCCGTCATCCTCGGCGCCGGCCTGATCGAGGTTCCGCAGCTGCGCTCGACGCCGGGCGACGTGCTCGTCTCGTACGCCGCGGCGGCCGTGCTCGCCGGGCTTGCGGCATACGCGAGCGCCCGCTTCCTGCTTCGCTACTTCCGATCGGGCCGGCTCGACCCGTACGGCTGGTACTGCGTCGCCGCCGGGCTCGCAAGCCTTGCTTTGCTACGCTTCGGGCTGTGAGGTCGAACGCCCTCGCGGTCGCGCTCGTGGTCGTCGCCGTGATCTGTTTCGTGCTGGCCGTGCTTTACGGACTCGGGGTTCTGCAGATCGCCGTCAGCGACACCAGCTCACCGCACCACTACACGCACATGATTCTGTTCATCGTGCTCGGGGTGGCGAGCCTGATCGGCGCGAACTTCACGCGCGAGAAGACGGTCTAGGTCTAGCGGACCGACTCGGCCAGCCGCGCCGGCACCTGCCGGCCCGACACGTCCTTCTCTCCCACGTGCACGTCCTCGTGGTAGACGGCGTCCGCGTTGACCTTCCACGGATCCAGGGTCGACCCGGTCGCGATCTTCCTCGCCACTAGCAGCGCCGTCATCATCGAGTGGTCCTGGTTGTTGTACTTGTGCATGCCGTTGCGGCCGGCGAGGTGGAGGTTCGGCAGCTGCCTGGCGAGCCAGTCGCGGATCACGCCGACGCGCTCCTGGTAGACGTCGTCGTAGACGGGATACGCCTTCTGCTGCCGCACGACCGTGCCGTCGAACACCTCGCTCGCGCTGCACATGCCGAGCTGCTCGAGCTCGCGCTTGGCCATGTCGATGAGCGCCTCATCCGACATCGTCCACATGCCGTCGCCCTCGAAGCAGAAGTACTCGAGGCCGAGGCACGTCTTCGACTGGTCCGGCACCATGTCCGGGCTCCAGTTCTTGAAGTTCTGGATGCGTCCGACCTTCACGCTCGGGTCGTGGATGTAGATCCAGTTGTCGGGGAAGACGTCCTTGCGGTCGATCATCAGCGCGATCGAGATGAAGTCGCGGTAGCTGAGAGCCGCCGCGGCCGCACGCACGTCGTCCGGCGCAGCCGGATCGAGCAGGCCGACCAGCTCGCGCATCGGAATGCTCGAGATGAAATGCGCTCCGCGGTGCTCCTCGACGGCGCCGTCGGCGTTCCGCGTGAGCACGGAGAAGACTCGGCCGTCCTTGTGCTCGATGCCGAGGAGCTCCCGCCCGTGGAGCACCGGCCGGCCTTTCGCCGCGAGCGTTGACGCCGCCTTCTCCCACATCTGGCCCGGGCCGAGGCGCGGGTAGCGGAAGCGATCGATCAGCGTGGTGACGATCTCGCCGCGCTTCTTCGCCGGGCCGGAAGGCAGGATCGCGGAGCGGATGGCGAGCCACAGGTCGAGGCTCTTGATGCGCTGCGCGGCCCAGTCGGCCGAGATCTCTGTCGTGCTGATGCCCCACACCTTCTCGGTGTAGGTCTTGAAGAAGATGGAGTACAGGCGCCAGCCGAACTGGTTGCGGACCCAGTCTTCGAAGCTTCGCGGATTCCGGATCGGCCGCAGCCTGGCGTAGGCGTAGCTCACTGTGCAGCGAACGGTCTCGACGATGCCGAGCGCGCGGAGCGCGTTGAACGCCTTCAGCGGGTAGGCGATGTAGCGGCCGGCGTAGTAGATGCGCGAGAGGCGCCCGCGGCTGAGGAGCTCGTCGCCGAGGATCTCAGTCCAGGTGTCCTCGACCTCCTGGTTCTTGGAGAAGAAGCGGTGGCCGCCGATGTCGAAGCGGTAGCCGTTGTGCTCCACCGTGCGGGCCAGCCCGCCGACGTACCGCTCGTCCTTCTCCAGGACGGTGACCGGGATGTCGTGCTTGGCAAGCTCCCAGGCGGCGGTGAGTCCAGCCGGACCCGCGCCCAGGATCACGACGTCGTCGCGGTCGGCTTCCATCGTCAGGGGGCCCACAGAGTATCAATGCGGGCAACGGGTTTCGCCCGCGATACCTGTGATCGCGGCGGGGGCTAGTTCAGCGGCCCCTTGTTGCGGACCTCGTCGACCTTGACCAAAGCGTCGCGCAGGCCCTTGATCCAGTCCGCCTGGTGCATGCCCACGAGCTTCACGCACCAGGCCAGGGCGTCGCTCCGGCTGCGGGCGACCCCGCCCGCGACGAGCGTGTCCAGGATTGACCGCTCGGGCATCCGGAGCCGCGTCATCACCGGGACGCTGGCGGTGGTGAAGAGGCGGGTCTCGTCGCCGCAACGGGCGCCCCACCCGACCCGGCGGCGAAACGCCCGCTCGGCGTCGCGCGCGATCCGGACGCGGTCCTCGCGCGTCTCTTCGCGGAACCGGTCGATCCGCGCCGCTCGGGCGGGCGCGCGGGCCTCCTCGGCCGTGCCCTCCGCCAGCTCCACGTCCGGCAGTGTCCCCACGACCAGGATCTCGTCGCCGTCCGCGGAGACCTCGACCGGTCCCTCGAACCAGCCGCCCGGTATCCGCTCCTGGAACCAGGCGTTCAGTTCGTTGATCACGGATTACAACATTACTTGACCTACGCCGCCTCGGCCTCCTCCTGCGGCCGCGCGCCCGCGAACTTGATCTCCTCGGCGATCACCTCGGTCATGTACTTGCGTGCCGACGTAGCCGGGTCCTCCCAGCTACTCGTGTGCAGCCGCCCCTGGACGATGACGGCCCGGCCCTTCTTCAGCTGATGGCCTGCGAACTCGGCCAGCTTGCCGAAGGCGACGATGTTGTGGAAGTCCGTCGACTCCTTCCGCGTTCCGTCCTCGGCCTTGCCCGCGAACGAGTGCGTGGCGAGCCGAAATTTCGCGACGTACATGCCCGTCTGCGATGCGCGAACGTCGATGTCGCTTGCGATGTTGCCGGCGAGGATGACGAGGTTGAGCATTCGGTATCTCCTTGCTTGCGTGTTGGGGTCGCGGATCACGCTAGGGCGAAAAGATCGCGACGCCAACGCCGCCTGTTAAGACGCGAGCCACCGCAGCGGGTCGACCGCCCGGCCGTCGACGTCGACCTCGAGGTGCAGGTGCGCGCCGGTCGCGAGCCCTGTCGACCCGACGGCGCCGATCACGTCGCCTGCGCTGACGTCGCGCAGCGATGCGGTGACGCGGCTGAGGTGGCAGTAGAGCACCCGGACGTGCCGGTCGACGGTGACGGCAACGTAGAGGCCGCAGCCCGCGCGATCCGAGCCCGATCGAACCCTGCCGGTGGCCGCGGCGTGCACCGGCGTGCCCTCAGAGGCCGCGAGGTCGACGCCGCTGTGAAAGTGCCTGCTCGCGCAGTACGGGTCGAACGGTTCGAGCGCGACCGAAGTGCAGCCAAAGGCCTGGGTCAGCGTCGCGCCGTGGACGACGAGCTCAGCCGGGAGCTTTGTGCCGGCGGCCGCGGTCGCCGCGGCCATCGTCCAGACGGTCGCGATCGCCGATGCGATGGCGACCACCTTGAGAACCGGCGTCAAGCGCGCACGAGCCGGTGCTCGACATGGGACACCCCGGTGTGCGCCAGCTCCTCCAGCTTGTGGGCCACCTTCTCCGCGCCGCCCATCGCGCCTGGCACCTTGAAGACGACGAGCAGCGACGCGAGCGCGAAGAGGTGCCGCAGCTGCGTGTGGCCAGCGTGGTCGAGCGCGAATCCGATCGCGAGGATGAAGAGCTGGATCGGCTGCATCAGGAGATTCGTCACGAACCACTGCCGCCACATCTTTGCGATGTGCATCGTGTCCGGGACCACGAAGAGCACCGCCGCAAGCGGCGCGGAGATCGCGAGGAAGACGAGGATCGTGTACCGCACGACATACGCAAGCGCCAGCACGTCGTAGCCCACGACGAGTACGCCCGTGACGAGCACCTGCCACAGCGCGTCGCTCGGGTCGACGGTGAAGGCCGAGATCCATGACCGCCAGTCCGGGATGTTTCCGAAGTCGTAGACGGCGCTGCTCATCACGTTGCTGGCGCTGACGGCCGCCTGGAAGATGGGCATCGCGAAGTTGACCAGCACGACGCCCATGAAGACGCGCGGCAGGAGCACGCGCGCGGTGTACTGCGAGCGGACGCCGTGTCCCCACATGACGCGGTACGAAGCCCACACGATGCCGAGGACGAGAAGTGAATCCGCGAGCGCCTGGGTGGCCGGCTCGAAGCGCCGGATCGTCGCGGCCGCGGTGAAGTCGCGGCCCGTTTCGACGTCGGTGGTCTTCAGGACGTAGTCAGTCCACAGGCTCATCAGCCCGAGGCTGTCCTTGAGGACCACCGCGACGACGGCGCTCGGCTGCAGGGACCTCAGGGTGTCGTTGACGTGCTGCAGCGCCTGGATCAGCGCATCGATGTCGCCGGGCAGGCTTCCGACGCCGCCCACCTCAGTGGCCGGGCACGGACTTCGTGAGGATGTCGACGAGCGAGCCGGCGACCTCGACGCCGATCGTGCCGACGACGATCCGCTGGATCCACTGCTTGGCCGCGAGCGCGGAGTGCGATTCGACCGCCGTGATCTTCCAGATGAACGCGAAGATGAAGGCCAGCGCACCGATCGACGCGACGAGTGCTTGCGCGATGTGGGTCCACGTCGTGATCAGCTCCGTGATCGGCGTGATGTCCGGTCCGGCGGCGGCGAGGAATGGCATGTCGGCGACCTCCTGGTGGGATGATCGGAGGCTAGGTCGCGAACGCCTGACTTGGAACCCCGCCTGTTAAGGCCGGGCAGCTCGACCGATCAGCCGGCAGCACACGGACCGAGGACTTTGTACACATCGGGCGCGGTGGCCAGGACCTTCAGGCCGTGGTCGGGATCATAGGCAGCCAGCCCCATGCCGTTCCCGACGATCGTGATCGCCGGCCCAACCTTGAAGTAACTCAAGGTTGTCTTGCCGCGTAAGCCATCCGGGATTGGCACTGCAAGCGCCGAGCCGTCGAGTTGAATCAGAGATGCCCAGTTCGTGGGCAGCCCCGCATCGCCTTCGAACAGAAAGGCACCCGACCCAGTGACGCCGGCGAGATCTGTGAACTCATGCCGCGACCTGAACACCTGCCGAGACGCTCCGGTCTTGAGGTCGATGATTTCCACGGCCGAATTCAGATCTGTGCCCCAGGCGTACCGGTCATCGACCACGCTCCAGGCTCCCTGGGCCTTCGAAACCTGGGAGAAGCGTCCCGTCGCCGGATCGACCTTCCACAAGCCCGGCGGAGCGTTTAAACCAAACTTGGTCATGTAGACACCGCCGGCTGTATATGCGACAACGCGCACGAAGTCGGTGTCTGGGGCGGTCAGAACCTTGACGGTCGCCCCGGTGCGAGCATCAACCGTCCGGAACCTCCCATCGTTGCCGTCGAAGTAGGTCGCCCCATCCGGGGATATCCGCGCCGGCTCAGTGTTCAGCCATCGGCCCACAGCGGGATCCCAGGCGATGGTGCTGCCGGGGCTCACACCGACGCTCGACGGATCGGCGGTGACCGTTCCGCCCGGTAGGTCAAGCCATCCCGCCGGCGTTCCTCCCGAGATGTTGTTCACGGCGACGGGGAGCCGGCACGACCCGAAAGCACCTGCTCCTGTCTGGTTCGAAGGCGGCACCGGCGTGGCGGACGGAGATGCTTGCGAGCTGATGAGCGCCCCAGGCGTGAGAGTTGGGCTGACCGCCGTTCCCGCCGGCGCGCTCTGACACGACGCCAGCAGGAAGGCCATGGCCACGAGAGCTGGCAGTCTCATGTGCGCAACCTACCTCTCCCAACCGCGCACGACCTCGGATGGTTCCGGCGCATCGAACAGCTCGTCGGCCATGCCATGCCGGAAGCCAGCTTTGTCGGCACAAAAATTTCAAGAACTTGATTTTTTAGGAGCGCATGATAAATAATCTCAAGTGTGATCTCAATACATTCAACTGAAGCTGGCAACCCAGCGCTGGACTGGCAGGAGCTGACGCGGCTGACCCACGGGGAGCCGCTGACCGTCGAGCGCGTCCGCCTGGCTTCGACCGGCGTCGCGATCGAGGGCAGCTTCGAGCTCCCTCAGCTGGCCCGGCTCCCGCTCGAGGACCAGGTCTTCGTGATCGCCTTCGTGCGCAGCCACGGGTCGCTCAAGGAGATGGAGAGCGTCTTCGGCGTCAGCTACCCCACCATCAAGGCGCGGCTAAACCGCATCGGCGCAAGCCTCGAGTTCATCGAGACCGACCCGCTGCCGTCGCGCACCGAGATCCTCGCTCGCCTGAAGGCCGGCGAGATAGATGCCACCACCGCGATCTCAATGCTCGAGAACCAGGCGTGACGGAGAACACCAGGCTCGTGCTCGAGATGCTCGCGGCCGGCAAGATCACGACCGACGAGGCCGACCGTCTCATCGGCGCGCTCCGCCAGTCTGCCCCCGCGCCCGCGGCCGGCGAGCGCTCCGAGCCGCAGCCGAAGCCACGCTTTCTGCGCGTGATCGTCGACACCGGAGAGGACAGCGACGACGTCACGAAGATCAACATCCGGGTGCCGCTGCAGCTGCTCCGCGCCGGCGTGCGCCTCGCTAGCCTCATGCCGTCCGGCGTGCAGGCGGAGGTCAACGACGCCCTGCGCGAGGAGGGCATCAACTTCGACATCGCAAAGCTCAAGCCCGAGAACATCGACGAGCTGATCAACGAGCTGCGCGACACGACCGTGGACATCGCCCACCGCGACGACACCAAGATCCGGATCTTCACCGAGTGATGGCGGCCGCCGAGCAGATCGCCGCACCCGAGGTCTCGCCGGCGCCGCAGCCGCGTCCGCGCCCGTGGACCGTGCTGCGGTCCGCCGACTTCCTGAAGCTCTTCATCGCGAGCAACCTGTCCCTGCTCGGCGACTTCTTCAGCTACATCGCGCTCGCGTGGCTGGTCCTGCAGCTGACGGGTTCGAGCCTCGCGCTGGGCGGCGTGCTCGTGGCCCAGGCGCTTCCGCGCAGCATCCTGATGGCCGTCGGCGGCGCGCTCGTCGACCGGCTCTCCGCGCGCGTGACGATGCTCGCCTCGATGGGCCTCCGCGTCGTGGCGGTCGGGTCGCTCGCCATCCTCGTGCTGACCGGACACGTGCAGATGTGGGAGGTCTACGTCTCGTCGTTCATCTTCGGCGTGGTCGACGCCTTCTTCATGCCGGCGAGGTCCTCGATCCTTCCCCGCGTCGTCGCCGACCGCGAGCTCGAGCCCGCGAACGCGATGCTCAACGTGACCTCACAGATCTCGGTCATCGCCGGGCCGGCGCTGGCCGGCGTCGTCGTCGCCGCCTTCGGCACGGGCTGGGCGTTCGCCGCCGACGCCGCCTGCTTCGCGCTCGGCCTGCCGCTCATCGCCAGGCTCCCCGCGGTCCGGCGAGAACTGTCGACGGCGGGTGAGGCGACGAAGAGCAACCTCGGCGCCGACATCCTCGCCGGGCTTCGCTACGCCTGGAACGACACCGGCCTCCGCGCGGTGCTCGTGATCATCGCCGCCGTCGACCTCGGCGCCAACGGCGCGATCGGCGTCGGCCTGCCGACGATCGCGCACAGCCGGTTCGCCGCGGGCGCGAACGGCTTCGGCATCCTGCTCGCGGGCTGGGGCTTCGGCGCGACGGTGGGCGCGCTCATCGGCGGCGTCGTGCCACCGCCGCGGCACTTCGGGCTGCTCGTCGCCGGCGCGTGCTCCTGGATCGGCCTCGGCGTCATCGCGGTCGGCCTCATGCCGTCGCTCGGTCCGGCGGTGGCGGTGCTCGCGCTGGCCGCAGTGGCATCGGGCCTGATCAACACCTACGGCATCAGCTGGCTGCAGCGCCGCACCGACCCGTCTATGCAGGGCCGGGTGATGTCGCTCGTCTTCCTCGCCTCGATGGGCCTCGTGCCGCTGGGCAACGCCATCTCCGGCGCGATCGCGCAAGCGAACGTCACGCTGCTGTTCGTCGCGGCCGGGTCGTTGATGGTCGTCGCGGCGCTGAGCTCGGCGGCGAGCCGCGCGGTCCGCTCGCTCTAGCGCCGCCCCGCGGCGACGCGGGCTTCGACTCCGTCGAGCAGGATCTCGACGGCGCTCGCCGGACCGGCGGCGGCATGGGGCTCCGCGCGCACCGCGGCCGGCGCCGGCTTCAGCGTGTACTCGTCGAGCGAGACCCTCACGGCGCCGCTGCTGACCCGGATCTCGAAGCGGTCGGCCGCGACGGACGCGCCGTCGCTCTCCCAGTGCGCGTCGAAGACGGTGGCGCGAGTGCTGAAGTCGTCGAGCTTCACCTGCACCACGCCGGGGCTGAGGTCGGCGACGGCGGCGGTGCCGCGCGGCCTGTGCAGGGCGATCTTCACGGCGCCGCCTGAGACCTGGATCGGCACGACGCCGCGCGGCCGCGGCAGATGGACGTCCACGTTCGACGCACCGCTGTCGATGTGCAGGCGGCGTACGTCGAGCCCACCGACGTCGAGGGCGATGTTCCAGGTCGGCGCCTGGACGTGAAATCGCCACGGGCGCCGCGGGTTCAGCTCGAGCTCGCCGCGACCCACGCCGCGCAGGCGCCGCACGATGACCGTCTCGCCGCGCACCACCGCCGGCGCCGCAGAGGAACGATCGGGCGGCACGCGCACGAGCGTCTGCATGTCCGGGGTGCCGGCCCGCACGAGCACTCCGCGTGAGCCGCTGTCGATCGCGAGCTCCGCGGGCGCGACGGCGGCGACATCGGCCGGCGGCTCGGCTCTGCCATGGCCGGCGATCGCGTAGGCCATGACCATCGACGCGACCTCCCGCGCCTCGGCCACGGGCAGGCCGGCGACCTCGAGCTGTGCGCGCAGGTCGCGGAACGTGTCGCTGCGGGTCAGCGCGTCCGGAGCTTCGAGCAGCAGCCGGGCGGCGTCCTTCTGGAGGGCGATCCGCTCGGCGAGCGCGGCCGCGAGAGCGGTACAGGCGGCTCGCCAGCCGCCGGTTGCGCGCGGGCGCCGCACCGAGTCGAGCACCGATTCGGCGAGCAATTCGAGCAGCTCGCCGCGGTCGCGGACGTGCCAGTAGATCGAGGCCGCCTTCACGTCCAGGCGGTCGGCCAGCGCCCGCATCGAGAGCCCGTCGAGGCCGTCCTCACCCACCAGCGCCAGCGCGGCCTCGACCAGCCGTTCCCGGCTCAGGCCGCGTGCCGCCTGCTTCTCCTCTGGCATCGCCACTTGCAATCCTAACGCCGTTAGGGGTAATGTGCGCATAGCAGTTCACTAATATCGTTAGGCAAAGGAGGCGGCGTGATGGAGATTACGGCGGAGAGAAGCAGGTGGCGGTTGAGGGCGCCGGAGATGGAGGGCCCGATCGCGCGCTGGTACGCGCGGCTGCGGGGGTCGGCCGAACAGCTCGAGGCCTGGCGCAAGGAGGCGGCGCTGCTCACGCGCGGGCTGCCGGATGGCGCGGAGGTGCTCGAGGTCGCACCCGGGCCGGGCTACCTCGCGATCGAGATGGCCAGGCCGGGGCGGCTCGTGGTGACGGGGCTGGACATCAGCCACACGTTCGTCGAGATCGCGAAGGACAAGGCGCGGAAGGCAGATGTGGCCGTCGAGTTCCGCCAGGGTGACGTGTCGGCGATGCCGTTCCCGGACGCCTCGTTCGACCTGGTCGTGTGCCAGGCGGCGTTCAAGAACTTCACCCGACCGGCGACGGCGCTGGCCGAGATGCATCGCGTGCTGCGGCCGGGCGGGACCGCCGTGATCCAGGACATGAGCCACGACGCGACACACGCCGAAATCGACCGTGAGGTGCGCGGCATGGGCCTGAACCGGTTCACGAGGTTCACGACGCGCACGACCCTCGAGATGCTCAGGCGCCGGGCCTACACGCCGGCGCAGTTCAGGGAGCTCGCGGCGGCGAGCCCGTTCGGCGGCTGCGAGATCGAGGCCCAGGGCATCGGCCTGGAGGTGCGGCTGAAGTCGGTGGCCGCCTAACCTTTCTTATTGATGGCGCGCAAGCTCGCCGCGTACGAGGCCAAGCGCGATTTCAAGAAGACACCCGAACCCGGCGCGAGGGTTGCCCGCAAGGCCGCCCGCGCGCTGAAGTTCGTGGTGCAGGAGCATCACGCGCGGCGCCTGCACTGGGACTTCCGGCTGGAGCGCGACGGCGTCGGCGTGTCCTGGGCCGTGCCGAAGGGGATCCCGCCCGACCCCAAGGTCAACCATCTCGCGGTCCACGTCGAGGATCACCCGCTCGAGTACTTCAAGTTCGCCGGGGAGATCCCGAAGGGCGAGTACGGCGGCGGCAAGGTGATGATCTGGGACGAGGGGACCTACGACACGGTCAAGTGGTCCGAGCGCGAGGTCATGATCGACCTCCACGGGAAGCGGCTCCAGGGCCGCTACGTGCTCTTCCAGACGCGCGGCAACGACTGGATGATCCACCGCATGGACCCGCCGCAGGATCCGACGCGCCAGGCGATGCCGCAGAAGATCGAGCCGATGATGGCCAAGCTGTCCGACCGCCTGCCGAAGCCGGACGACGCGTACGGCTACGAGTTCAAGTGGGACGGCATCCGGGCGCTGGCGTATGTCGACGGCGGCCGGGTGCGGCTGGTCAGCCGCACCGGCGAGGAGATCACGCCGCGGTACCCGGAGGTGCACGCGATGGGGCGCGCGCTCGGCTCGAACGAGGTGATCCTCGACGGCGAGGTGGTCGCGCTGGACGAGCGCGGGCGGCCGAGCTTCGAGGAGATCCAGCAGCGGATGGGCCTCACCTCGGAGTCGGAGATCCGGCGAAAGATGAAGGACGTGCCGGTCACGTACATGGCCTTCGACCTGCTGTGGCAGGACGGCCATCCGCTCCTGAAGGAGCCCTACGCCGAGCGCCGCAAGCGGCTCGCGGCGCTGCAGCTCGCCGGCCCCTCGTGGCAGACGCCGCCGTTCGAGAAGGGAGGCGGCGAGGCGGTGTTCCAGGCCAGCCGCGCCGGCGGGCTCGAGGGCATCATGGCCAAGCGCCTCGATTCGCCGTACGAGCCTGGGCGCCGGAGCGGCGCGTGGGTGAAGGTCAAGAACCGCAACCGGCAGGAGCTCGTGATCGGAGGCTGGCTCGACGGCGAGGGCAAACGCCGCGGCTACCCGGGTGCGCTGCTCGTGGGCTACTACGAGGACGGCAAGTTCGTCTACGCCGGCAAGGTGGGCACCGGGTTCACGGACGCCACGCTCGAGAAGCTCAACTCGCTGCTGAAACCGCTCGCGGTCGACCGCAGCCCCTTCGAGGCGGGCTCACCGCCTCGCGCGTCACACTTCGTGAAGCCGAAGGTGGTGGCCGAGTTCGAGTTCGTGGAATGGACGCGGGGCGGGCAGCTGCGCGCGCCTGCGTTCAAGGGCTTTCGCTCCGACAAGCCGGCGCGCGAGGTGGTGCGAGAGCGTGGCTAAGGAGACGTCGATCGAGGTCCAGATCGAGGGCCGCACGCTGAAGCTGACCAACCTCGAGAAGGTGCTCTACCCCGAGGTCGGGTTCACGAAGGCGCAGGTCATCGACTACTACACGCGGATCGCGCCGGTCCTCCTCCCCCACACGCGCGACCACCCGCTGACCCTGAAGCGCTATCCCAACGGCGTCGACGAGGAGTTCTTCTACGAGAAGAACTGTCCGAAGCACCGGCCGCCTTGGGTCGAGACGGCGACGGTCTGGAGCGGCGGCAACAACCGCGACATGTACTACTGCCTCGCGCAGGACCTGCCGACACTGGTGTGGCTGGCGCAGATCGCGACGCTCGAATTTCACACGTCGCTGTCGCTCGGGCAGAACCTGCCGGAGCCGCGCACGCTCGTCTTCGACCTCGACCCAGGACCGCCGGCGAACATCGTCAACTGCTGCCGCATCGGGCTGATGCTGCGCGACGTCTTCGCCGACCACGGCATGGATTGCTGCGCCAAGACGTCGGGCTCGAAGGGGCTGCAGCTGTACGTGCCGCTGAACACGAAGGTGACCTACGAGGAGACGAAGGTCGTCTCGAAGGGGCTCGCGCAGCTGTTCGAGGAGAAGCACCCCGACCTCGTGGTGCACAAGCAGCTCAAGGAGCTCCGGACCGGCCGGGTCCTGATCGACTGGAGCCAGAACGACCAGTACAAGACCACCGTCAACGTGTACTCGCTGCGCGCGAGGCGCGCGCCGACAGTTTCGACGCCGGTGTCATGGGATGAGGTCGAGCGGTGCTTCAAGAGTGGTGACCCATCGCTCCTCGTGTTCGACTCCGACCAGGTGCTGGCGCGGGTCGAGAAGCTCGGCGACCTCTTCGAGCCCGTGCTCAAGAAGAAGCAGAAGCTGCCCCGCTCTCTCGTCGAGGCGACCGGCGGAGCGACCGCGCTCGAGAAGATGGCCACCCGCCGGCACAGTGGCGGCCGCGGACGGTATCCGCCGCAGAAGGGGCGGACCGGCAAGATGGAACGCGGCGAGGCATAGCGGCCAAGCTGGCATCTCGGCCGCGCGTGATAATCGCGGGCGCCGGTTTCGGCGGGATCACCTGCGCGCGCGCGCTGAAACGAGCGGACGTCGACGTGCTGCTCATCGACCGCAACAACTACCACCTCTTCACGCCGCTGCTCTACCAGGTGGCGTCCGCGTTGCTGGACGCGGGTGAGATCGCCCGTCCGGTGCGGGAGCTGGTGCGCCCGTTGAAGAACGTCGATTTTCGCCAGGCCGAGGTGTCCGGCGCCGACCTCCAGCGGCGGTTGCTGCTGACGGATCACGGTCCGCTGCCGTACGACTACCTAGTTCTCGCGACGGGCGCGCAGACCGATTACTTCGGCAACGCATCCGTCGAGCGCAACGCGTACGGGCTCAAGGACCTCGACGAGGCGCTCGCGCTGCGGAATCGCGTGCTGTCGCAGTTCGAGGCGTCGCGCTGGGTGAAAGACGCGGATGAGCGGCGCGCGATGCAGACGTTCGTCGTCGTCGGCGGAGGACCCACCGGTGTGGAGCTGGCGGGCGCGTACTCGGAGCTGATCCGCCTTGTGCTGCGGAAGGATTTCCGCGACCTCGACCTGTCGGAGGTGCGCGTGATGCTCCTGGAGGCCGCGGACAGCGTGCTCGGCCAGTTCTCGCCGGAGCTGCGCGACGCTGCGCGGAGGTCGCTGGAGCGCAAGGGCGTGGAGGTGCGGCTGGGCGCGAAGGTCGCGCAGGTGAGCAAGGATCTCATCACCCTCGCCGACGGCACCGAGATTCGCGTGGGGACCGTTGTCTGGACCGCCGGTGTGCGCGCGTCGGGCGTGGGCGGCGCGCTGGACACCGAGGTGGCGCGGCAGGGCAGGGTGAAGGTTTCCACGACGCTGCAGGTTCCCGGCCATCCGACCGCGTTCGTCATCGGCGACGTGTCCGCGGTCAGCGACGGCCAGGCGGCGCTTCCGATGCTCATCCCCGTAGCGATGCAGGAGGCGCGGTGGGTCGCGAAGGCGATCGCACAGATGGTGCGCGGCGGCGCCCCGGCGCCGTTTCGCTACCGCGATCCGGGCATCATGGCGACCATCGGGCGCAACTCAGCGGTGGCTCAGCTCGGCCGCGTGCACCTCAGCGGCTTCTTCGGGTGGGTGATGTGGCTGGTCGTCCACCTGGTCAACGTCGTCAGCTTTCGGTCGCGCATCCTGGTGCTCGTGAACTGGGCGTGGGACTACCTTTTCTACGACCGGCCGGTGCGGCTCATCGTGCGCGCCGCGGACGAGGCCCGCGGATGAGGCTCCTTTTCACGCGTCGACACGTCGTCGTCGCGATTGCCTCGCTGTGCGCGGCGTCGCTTCTCGCCGCGTGCGGTGGACTGCAGCCCGAGGATCCTGGACTCGTTCTCAAGCAGGGCGGCGCCGCGATGGCCACTCTCAAGACGGTCAACGCGAAGATGAAGATCAGCAAGGGCACGATCACGTTCCAGGGGTTCACGCTCGTGTCGGCGAATGCGGCGCTGAAGCTGCCCAATGAAAGCGACTCGACCTACCTCGTGCGCCAGCAGGACATTCAGATCGGCCTTGAGGTCGTGGTCATCGACGGCCACTACTTCCTCAAGCCGCCGCTCCTCCGCTTCACGGCGCTGACCGCGGCGCAGGCGGCGGAGATTCCGAACCTAGCGATGCTGTTTGACCCGGTGCACGGGTTGCCGGCGGTGATACCCGCGGGGAAGAACCCGCAGTACGAGGGCGCGGAGAGCATCGATGGTGTCGACTGCCACAAGGTCTCGGCCATCTACACCGCGGAGCAGATCAACGGGCTGCTGCCGCAGCTCGCGTCGCAGGGCGCGGTGACCGCGAACATCTGGGTCGACGGTTCCGACCACTTCATCCGCAAGGCGGTGCTCGGCGGCAACTTCGGCGACAACGGCGCGCTGAGCGAGGTCGAGGTCGACCTGTCGAACTTCAACGGGTCCGTGCACATCGCGTCCCCGGGGCGGACGAGCTGACGCGGGGTCTTAACAGGCGGGGTTGGCGCCGCGATCATTCCGATCTAGATTCACGATCGGCACGGTGAGAATGGGCTCTGGGGGAGGGAAGCCCACGGGAGAGGGAGGGCCCGCGACGGGTGTGCCCCTTGCGGGCGCGGGCGCCGCTGCCTCGACCGATTCACCGACTGCGTCACGCCGAGTGCTCATCCTCGGTCTCGCCGGCTTCGGGTTATTCGTCGCCGCGATGGATGCGTATGCGGTCGCGACGCTTCTGCCGATCATGACGGCGGACGTCGGCCTGACGATCGACCGCATTGAGCAGGCGACGCCGCTCATCTCGGGCTTCCTGACCGGCTACATCATCGCGATGCCACTGCTCGGCGCGTACTCGGACGCGCGCGGGCGCGCGCCGGTCTACATCGCGTGCATGGTGGCCTTCGCCGCAGGTTCCGTCATCACCGCGACGGCGGGCGCAGTCCCCGGGCTCGGCGCGGCGCAACTGGTCGCGGGTCGCGTGCTGCAGGGGCTCGGCGGCGGCGGTCTCGTTCCGCTCACGTTTGCGCTCGCAGCCGACCTGTACCGCGGCTCGAGCAGGACGCTCGCGCTCGGATCGATCGCGGGCCTCCAGGAGGCCGGCAGCGTGTTCGGTCCTCTCTACGGCGCGACGCTCGCTGCCGCCGCGTCATCGATCGGAGGCTGGCGCTTCGTCTTCTGGCTCAACGTTCCGCTCGCGGCTCTGTGCGCGGCGGGCGTCCTGATCGGCGCCGGCGTCACGTCGCCGGCGGCGCCAGTGCGAACGCGGCTGATCGACTGGCCCGGCGCCACGCTGCTCGGCGCGGGGCTTGGCCTCATCGTGCTGGCGCTCTTTCCCGACGATCCGGATCACCGCGCGACCGGTGCGCTCTTCGTGCCCGCCGGGCTCGCGGGCATCGTGTTGCTCGGCGCGTACGGCTGGCGTCAGGTCAAGCAGTTGCGGCCACTGATCCCTCGCGAGCTGCTGCAGAACGTGAGCTTTGTCGGCTCGAGCACGGCGAACCTGCTGATCGGCGCAGCGCTCATGGTCGCGCTCGTCGACATCCCGATCCTCGCGAGGCTCGTGTTCAACCTGGACGAGCTCGACTCGGGACTTCTCGTTTCGCGCCTGCTGGTCGGCGTCCCGGTCGGCGCCGTCGTCGGTGGCCTCGTCGCGGCGCGCATCGGGCTGCGCCCAACCGCTCTCATCGGCGCGCTGGTCTCCGCCCTCGCCTTCTGGCTCATGTCGGGGTGGCAGGACTCCGCGCTCACGCAGCACACGGGCCCATTTCGCACCGTGGATCTCGACCTTGCGCTCTGTGGCCTGGGATTCGGCGTCGTGATCGCTCCACTCGCCGCCGCCGTGCTCGACGCGGGCCGCGACGAGGCGCATGGGCTGGCGTCGAGCCTGGTGGTGCTGGCCCGAACGCTCGGCATGCTGTTCGGTCTTTCAGCGCTGACCGCATTCGGGCTGCAGCGGTTCCACCAGATCCTCGGCAACCCGGTGCTGAACGACGCGACGGTCAGGGAGCGGCTCGACCACCTCGCGCGACTCGTGTCTGCTGCCTTCCTTCAGGAGTACCGGGAGATCTTCGCGATCGCCGCGGCGCTGTGCGTGATCGCGGCGGCGATCAGCGCGCTGACGCTAGGTTCGCGCCGCTACGCCTTCTCGGCCACCGCAAGCAGATAGGAGTGGTGGTAGCGGAACGCATCGTCCGGGTCGCCGAGGCTCGCCATCGCGAGGTCGATCTCCTCTTCGAGCTCGGCGCGGTAGCGCGGCCCGAGTGAGCGGATGAGCGTGTACGGCAGCGGGCCCGCGCCGGCCATCAGCTCGGTCCACTCGCGCGAGTCCTTCGCACGGCCGCCGGTCACGATCTCCGTCATCCTCGTCACCTGAAAGCGAGACTCGGCCAGCAGCTCCGGCAGTAGGCCGGGCTCACCGAACCGCGCGCGGTCGGAGTTGAAGCGGGGCAGGGTGAGGTAATGACGTCGCGCGAGCGGCGCGAGCCCCTGGAAGAAGAGGTTCTGCGCCGCGGTGCTGAGGCTCCGCCGGTGACAGGAGATCACCAGGCGGCCCTTCGGCTTCAGCACCCTGTGCGCCTCCTCGAGCGCAGCCGCAGGGTCGGCGAAGTACGCGAGCGACTCGCCCATCGTCACGAGGTTGAACGTCGCGGGCCGGAAGACGAGGTGCTCGGCGGCCATGCCGACGAACTGGGCGTTCGGTATGCGCCGCAGTCGCGCGAGCGTGAGCATCCGTTCCGAGAGGTCGATGCCGATCACAGTTCCAGGGCGCACGAGCGGCGCGATGAGGTCGGCGACGAGGCCCGTCCCGGTTCCCACGTCGAGGACGTGATGCCCTTTCTTGGCGGCTGCGAGATCGACGAGCCTCGACGCCACCTTCCCGTGCAGGCCACCAGCCCACGCGTCGTAGTCGGGCGCGATCTCGTCGAAGAAATCGACGACATGGTCGACCATCTCGTCGGTTGCATCGGGATCCATTACGGCCGTGGCGTCACCTCCTGACGACCACGGCGGCGGGTTCCTCGCGAGTGAGTCTCATGCTCGGTTTGTGGCGCGGGGCACCCTGATAGGATGCTAGCGCGTCGCCGATTCCGGACCCTCGATTCGGCGCAAGTTCAGCGGTCAGGACCGGTTGAGACACGCATGGAAACACCGACCGAAGTACTGGAGGAACCCGACATGGCTCAAGCAGAGAAAACCGCCAGCCATCCGACCGGGGCTGTACAGAACGGCGGCGCGAACGTCGTCACGCTAGGCCCTCGCGACTCTCTCCACGGCCGCCTCGAGATCCAGGGTGACCTGCGGATCCACGGCACCGTCGAGGGCGAGCTCAAGGCATCCGGAGACGTGGCGGTCGAGTCCACCGCCACCGTGCAGGCCACCATCGAAGGCGCGAACGTCTCGGTGCGCGGCCAGGTCACGGGCAACGTCACCGCGAAGCGGCGTCTCACGCTCGGCGGCTCCGGCCACCTCAACGGCGACGTCCGGGTCGGACGCCTGACCGTCGAGGACGGCGCGACGCTGAACGGCAACGTCGCCATGACGGGCGATAAGGGCTAGACCGCACCGGCGCCGCGGGCTCAAGCGTCACATCGGCGAACGGCCTCGCTTCTCCGCGCCCTCGACGGCAGGCACAAGGGGGGCAGGCCCCCCTTGTGAGGAACCCCCGATCCGCGCGACGCAGCGTGGACTGATACGTCGCGGAGTCGTGCTCCGGCGGAGCCGGAGCACCCCGGCCACGCCGCATCGTGGACGCTTCGACTCACAACGACCGCTTCTCCGCGCCTTCGACAGCGGGGACGACGACGGTCTCGACGTAGCGATGGATCGTGTCCATCGCCGAGTGGATGATCCGCCACTCGAGAGCTTCGAACTGCGCCTCCGCGCCGTTGAGCCCGACCAGGCGCGTGCGCCAGAAGGCCGGATCGACGTTCAGGCCCGGGAGCAGCTCCGGGCCTGAACGCGGTGGCGGCGCCAGGGCGTCCGCCGGCACGCTCGGCAACGCGGTGTCGTTGGCCGGCGAGCTCGACGGAAGAACGAACGGAGGAGGCGCGGCGCCGGCCGCCGTGAGCTCGTGCCACGTGACGGCGCCGAGCGCAACCACGACGACCACCTCGGCCGCGACCATCCAGAAGATCGGGCGACGTAACCACCGCTGCATGCGAAGCACGCTAGGAACACGCCGGCCGAAAGGGAACGCCGCCTGTTAAGGACGCGGCCGGTCAGCGGGCCGGACCGATCTCCTTCAGGGCGGCGATGCCGCGTTCGATGGTCGACAGCTTCTTCGGAAAGCTGAACCGCAGGTGCCCGCGGCCCATCGCGGGGTCGTGATAGAAGCTCGAGCCCGGGACCGTCGCCACCGCCGCGGCCTCGATCAGGTGGCGGCCCATCGCGACGTCGTCGTCGAACCCGAAGCGAGAGATGCCCGCCATCACGTAGTACGCGCCGTCGGGCGCCTCAGCCTCGAACCCGCACTCGTTGAGCCCCGCAACCAGTGCGTCACGCCGCTCGAGGTAGTCGCCGCGCAGCTCCACATAGAAGGACGAGGGCAGGTCCAGGGCCGTCGCGACCGCGACCTGCAGCGGATGCGCGGCGCCAACGGTCAGGAAGTCGTGCACCTTGCGAATTCCGCGCGTGAGCGCGGCGGGCGCGATGAGCCATCCGACGCGCCATCCCGTGACCGAGAACGTCTTGCTCGCGCCGCTGATCGTGATCGTCCGCTCTCGCATCCCCGGCAGCGTCGCCATGCTGATGTGCTCGCCGCGGTAAACCAGGCGCTCGTAGATCTCGTCGGTGATCGCGATGGCGTCGTGCTCGATGCACAGCGACGCGATGAGCTCGAGCTCCGCGCGACTGTAGACCTTCCCCGTCGGGTTGTGCGGGGTATTGACGACGATCGCGCGCGTGCGCGAGTTGAAGGCGCGCCGCAGCTCGTCGGCGTCGAACGACCAATCGGGCGGTCGCAGCGGCACAAATCGCGGGACCGCACCGCTGAGGATGCAGTCTGGACCGTAGTTCTCGTAGAAGGGCTCGAAGACGATCACCTCGTCGCCGGGATCGACGGCGGCGAGCATGGCGGCGATCATCGCCTCCGTCGCGCCACACGAAATGGTGATCTCGACGTCCGGGTCCACGTCCACGCCCCACATCGCCGACTGCGTGCGCGCCACGGCCTGGCGCAGCTGAGGAGCGCCCCACGTCGTCGCGTACTGGTTGTAACCGTCGTGCAGGGCCTTGACGGCCGCGTCGACGATGCGCGGGTCGGTCTCGAAGTCGGGAAAGCCCTGCGCGAAGTTGATCGCGCGCTCGGGTCCGTTGAGTGAGAGGTTGAGGCGCGTCATCTCCCGGATGACCGACTCGGTGAAGCTTTCCGCCTTCAGCGAAAGGCGCGCAAAAGCCTCAGTGTCCAGGATCCGCGCGCTCCAGGTGGATGTCGGTGCTCGAGCACGAGAAGCAGCGCTCGGGGCGCTCGAGTCCGCGCTCCCAGCGCCCGCACACCGCGCACGTCCAGCGCGTCTTTGCGAAGAAATCGAGGACGTCCGAACGGCTGAGGAGACCGACCATCTTGCCCCGCTTGATGACGGGCACGCGGCGGATGCGCTCGCCGGCGAGAAGCCGGGCAGCCTCGTCGATGCCCGTGTCCTCGGTGACCGAGATGACGTGCGTGCTCATGATGTCGCGCGCCAGCTTGCCCTTCTTGGAGAACACGTCGACCTCGGAGATGATGCCGACCACGAGTCCATCAGCGCCGACGACAGGCGCGCCGGTGATGCGCTTGGTCGCGAGCGTCTGCGCGACCTCCTCGACGGGCGTGTCCTCTCGAAACGTGATGACGTTGCGCGTCATCACCTCTTTGACCGGGATCATGCTGTATTCAGCAGTCTAGCCACGGTCTGGAAGTTGGCGTTGCCGCCGCTGAGCACGAGGCCTATGCGCCCACGAGGCAGCTTGCCGGTCAGATAAGCCGCGAGCGGCAGCGACCCGGTCGGCTCGATCGCGAGGTGCAACCGCGTCCACGCGACGCGCGTCGCGTCGGCGATCTCCTGCTCGCTCACGGTGACGATGTCGTCGACGAGGTGGTTCTCGACCATCACCTCGAAGTTGCGCGCGCCGATCGCCGTCGTGCGGACGCCGTCGGCGATCGTCGTCGGCGATGCGCCGAGGGATTGGATCGAGCCGCTCCGGAACGTTCGGTACGCGTCGTCCGCCTGCTCCGGCTCGACGCCGATGACCTTGATCGAGGCGCTGTGTGCATGCGCGCTGATCGCCGTCCCGGACAGCAACCCGCCGCCGCCGACCGGCGTGACGACGACCTCGAGGTCGGGTTCGTCGTCGAGCAGCTCCGCGGCCGCGGTGCCGGCCCCGTGGATCACGTTCCAGTCGTCGAACGGGTGCACCAACTTGTAACCGCGCTCGGCCATGATCTCGCGCAGCCGCTCCTCGCGATTGGCGAACGTGATCCCGTCCTGCATGACCTCGGCGCCGAGCGCCCGCGTGGCCGCGACCTTGGCGGGGTTCGCGTCCTCGGGGATGAGGATCAGCGCGGGCACTCCGACCGAGCGCGCGGCCAGCGCGACCGCCTGGGCATGGTTGCCCGAGCTCACCGCGATGACGCCGCTCGGCCTTCCGGAATCCATGAGCGACAGCACCGCGTTGAAAGCGCCGCGAGGCTTGAACGACCCCGTGACCTGGAAGCACTCCGGTTTCAGGCGAAGCGCGGGATCGAGATCCGTCGACAACACCGGCGTGCGGCGTACGTACGGCTTGATGCGCGCCGCCGCCGCTCGAACCTCGGCGGCGTGCGCTTCGAGGAACCCGGTCAAACCCCCGCCGCCTCCTTCTCCCGCACCGGCGGTGCGGTGACCGCCCGCGGCCGGCGGTTCGTGAGCAGGATGCCGACGAGGATCACGAAACCGCCGACGACGGTCGCGAGCGTGACGCTCTCGTGCAGCAGGATCGCGCCCCAGAAAACCGCGGTGATCGGCACGACGAACGTGACACCGGTCGCGCGGACCGCGCCGAGGCTCTGCATCGTGTAGTAGTAGAGCAGGTACGCGATGCCGCTTCCGCCGACGCCGAGTGCGACGACGGCGAGCACCGCAAGCAGGTGCAGGTGAACGTGCGGCAGCGCCGGCGCCGCGAGCGGGATCGCGAGGAGCGCGGTCGCGGTCAGCTGGCCGATGCTCTGCTCGTACACGTTCATGCCGCGCATTCGCGTGCGCACGAAGAGGGCCGCGACCGCGTAGGACATCGACGCGCCGACGACCGCGAGCGCGCCCGCGACGTCCCCGCCGATGCCATGCTGGACCAGGTCGGGCGCCACGAGTATCACGACGCCCACCACGCCGATGACGACACCGGCGTAGTTGAGCGGCGTCGGCCGCTCCGACGGGATCACCCAGTAGATGAGGAGTGCGACCCACAGCGTCGTGGTCGAGTTGAGGATGCTCGCGAGGCCGCTCGAGATGTGCTCCTCGCCCCACGCGATGAGCACCCACGGCAGCAGCGCGTTGAAGATCGCCATGAAGACGTACAGCCCGATGCGCGCGCGAATGTCGGTGAAGAGCTGCCGGCCGGTGGCCGCCATGATGACCGCCAGCGCGATCGCACCCGAGCCCGACCGAACGAGCACGATCACGGTCGGCGCCATGTCCTGGAGTCCGAGCTTGATGAAGAGGAACGAGGCGCCCCAGATCAGCCCCAGGGCGGCGAAGGCGACGTACGGGAGGAGGGTGCTCTTGCGCTCCCTAGACACGCGGAGCCCAGTCGTCTGACGAGAGGACCAGCGTGACCGGACCGTCGTTCTCGATGCTCACCCGCATCTCTGCTCCAAAGCTGCCCGTGCGCGTCTCTATTCCGCGCTCGCGAAACCTCGCGACAAAGGACTCGTAGAGCCGCTCGGCGACCGCCGGATTGCCCGCGCCGAGCAGGCTCGGGCGCCGTCCGCGCGACATGTCCGCGAAGAGCGTGAACTGAGAGACGATCAGGGCCGACCCCTTGACGTCGGCGAGGCTCAGGTTCATGCGCCCCGCCTCGTCCGCGAACACGCGAAGGTCGATGAGTTTGTCCGCCATGCGCCGTGCCGTTGCCTCGTCATCGCCTGGAGCCGCACCCACCAGCAACACGAGCCCAGGCCCGATGGTTGCACCTTTCTTTTCGCCGGCCTCCTCCCAGCTCACCGCGCCGGAGGCGGCGCGCTGCGCGACGATCCTCACGCGGGCTAGTCGACCTTCGGCCCGAAACCGGGCTCCGCGCGCACCAGCGAATCGATGTAGCGGAAGCGTTCGTACCGATGCTGCAGGAGCTCCGCGGTCGACAGCTGGAGCAGCGGCTCCATCTGCCGCCACAGCGCCTCGTCGAGCGCGGCTGCGGCCGCGCCGTAATCCGCGCGGGCGCTGCCCTCCGGCTCGCGGACGACCTCCTCGACGACGCCCATCGCGAGGATCTCGCGCGAGGTCAGCTGCAACTGCTCGGCCGCCTCGGCCTTGCGCGTACTGTCGCGCCAGACGATCGACGCGGCAGCCTCGGGCGACGCGACGGAGTAGATCGAGTTCTCGAGCATGATCACGCGGTCCGCGACGCCCATCCCGAGCGCGCCGCCGCTGCCGCCCTCGCCGATGACCGCGGCGACGATCGGCACCGGTATGCGGAACCACTCCATGATCGCGAGCGCGATCGCAGACGCGATGCCGCGCTCCTCCGCGCCCGCGCCCGGGTACGCGCCAGGGGTGTCGATCAGCGAGACGATCGGAAAACCGAACCGCGCCGCGTGGTGGGCGAGGCGGATCGCCTTGCGGTATCCCTCGGGGTGCATCATCCCCCAGTTGCGGGCGACCCTCTCCTTGAGGGTGCGGCCCTTCTGGTGGCCGAGGAACAGCGTCGTGCGGCCGTGCCAGCGGCCGAGGCCGCCGACCAGCGCGGGATCGTCCGCGGCAAGCCGGTCGCCGTGCAGCTCGATGAAGCCGGGCGCGAGCCGGTTGACGTAATCGAGCGAGTACGGGCGGTCCGGATGCCGCGCGAGCTCGATGACCTCCCAGACGGTCATGGACTGCGCGCTCATGGGTTGACGTGCATCTCCAGAAGCCGGGCGAGCAGCGGCCGCAGCTCCGTGCGCGACGCCACCAGGTCGACCTGCCCGTGCGCCAGCTGGAACTCAGCGCTCTGGAAACCCGGCGGAAGATCCGCGTACGTCGCCTGCTTGATGACGCGCGGCCCCGTGAAGCCGATCGCGGCACCCGGCTCGGCGATGTTCACGTCCGCCAGCAGCGCAAGCGAGGCGGCGGTGCCGCCGAACGTCGGGTCGGTGAGCACCGAGAAGAACGGCACGCCCGCGTCGTGCAGGGCCCCGACCGCGGCGTTGACCTTCGCCATCTGCATGAGGGCGAGCACGCCCTCCTGCATCCTCGCGCCGCCCGAGGCGCACACCAGGATGTACGGCACGCGCGACGAGGCCGCCTGCTCCATGCCGCGCGCGAGCCTCTCGCCGGCGACGATCGAAAGGGTGCCGCCGACGAAGCCGAAGTCGAAGGCCGCCAGCCAGATCGGCGTGCCGTCGAGCGTCGCGGTGCCAGTGCGCACCGACTCGTTGAGACCCTCGGCGAGCAGCTCCTCCACGACAGCCTCGTAGCGCTTCGGGACCGTCCACTTCAGGAGGTCGTGCGAGCGGACGTCGCCCCAGCGCTCGACGAAGGTTCCCTCGTCGGCGAGGATCGGGATCCAGACGTCGGCGCCGAGGCGGAAGTGATGCCCGCACTCGCACACGTAGTTGTGCGCCCGCATGCTCTCGGCGTCGAGACCGACGCCGCACCCGGGGCAGTTGGTCGGCAGCAGGATGATGGGCAGCTCGCCACCCGCGATCGCAACGCCTGCAGGCCGCTCGGCGATGCTCATCAGCGGGCCCTCACTACAGCGACAGACCTCCGTCGACCGCAAGCACCTGGCCGGTGATGAACCCCGCGCTGTCGGAGCACAGGAACGCGACGGCGGCCGCGATGTCCTCGGCGGTGCCCTCGCGCTTGATCGGCGACATCTTGATCATCTCGCTGACCATTTCATCGGTGAGGGCCGCAGTCGTGAGCTCCGTCCGGACGTAACCGGGCGCGACCGCGTTGCACGTGATGTTCCGCGAGCCGTACTCACGCGCGATCGACTTGGTGAACCCGATGAGCCCCGCCTTCGCGGCGGCGTAGTTCGACTGCCCTGGATTCCCGGTGATGCCGACGATCGATGAGATGTTCACGATGCGGCCCCAGCGCGCCCGCATCATCCCGGACATGATCGCCGCGCGCGTCGTCGCGAAGACCGAGAGCAGGTCGGTGCGTATGACGTCCTCCCAGTCGGGCGGCGACATCTGGATGAGCAGCTTGTCGCGCAGCATCCCGGCGTTGTTGACGAGCACGTCGACGCGGCCGATCGACTTGATCATCGCCTCGACCTGCGCGGGGTCGGCCACGTCGGCCTTGTAGGTCGTCGCGCCGGGAAGCGAGCCTGCGGTCTCCTCCGCCGCGGCGGCGTCGGAGCGGTAGTTGATGACGACCTTCGCGCCCTTCGCCGCGAGCGCCTGGCTGATCGCGCGGCCGATGCCCTTGCCGCCGCCCGTCACCAGCGCGGTCTTGCCGTCGAGGTCTCCCATCAGGCGGTCGCGGGCTTGTTGTCCGCGAAGTCGATGAACAGCTCGTCCGCGTTCCACGTGTCAACGCCGGGGATGTGCTTCGCCGCCAGGCTCGCGAGCACGCGGCCGGGGCCGAGCTCGACGACCGTGCGCACCTCCATCGCTTTGATCGACACCATGGTGCGCGCCCAGTCGACCTGCCGCAGCATCTGCTGGCGCAGCTCGTCGCGAAGCGCGCTCACCGTGCGCATGGCCTCGCCCGTCGCGTTCGCGAGAACCGGGAACTTCGGCGCCGTGATCTGGAGGCGGTCGACCGCGCCGCGAAACGCCGCCGCGGCCTTCTCCATGAGCGGCGTGTGCGCCGGCAGCGGGATCGTGAGGATCAGAGCACGGCGCGCGCCTGCCGCGATCGCGAGCTGCTCCGCCTCCTGCACCGCCGGCATCTCGCCAGAGAGCACGAACTGCACGTCGGCGTTGCGGTTGGCGACCCACAGCCTGCCCTTCTCCGAGGCCTTCACGCGGATCTCCTCCACCGTCGGTTCGTCGAGGCCGACGATCGCGATCATGCCGCCGGCGTGGTCGTTGACGACCTGGCCCATCAGGCGTCCGCGCTCCTTGACGAGGAGCAGCGCGGTCTCCCACGGGATGGCACCCGCGGCGGCCAGCGCGCCGATCTCGCCGAGGCTGTGGCCCGCGGTGACCTCGACGTTCTCGAAGCCGTAGCTCTCGCGAAACACCTCGTACGCGGCCCAGCACACGGTCATCACACAGGGCTGGATGATCTCGGTGCGGTTCAGCTCCTCAATCGGACCCTCGAAGCACAGGCGCCGAACCGGCATGTCGAGCACCTCTTCGGCGCGCTCGAACGCACGGCGCGCCGCCGGGTAGCGGTCGTACAGGTTCTTGCCCATACCGGGCTTCTGCACGCCCTGGCCGGGGAACAGCAACGCGATCGGCCCGGCGAGCGCGATCAAGCGATCCTCCACGTCATCGCTAGAGCCACTTCAGGAGGCACGCACCCCACGTGAGTCCGGAGCCGAAACCCGCAAGCAGCACGTTGTCGCCGCTCTTGACGCGGCCGTGGCGGATCGCCTCTTCGAGTGCGAGCGGGATCGACGCGCTCGACGTGTTGCCGTACTGGTCGATGTTGATCGCGACGCGCTCGAGAGGCAGCCCGATGCGCCGCGCCGCCGCGTCGATGATCCGGAAGTTGGCCTGGTGCGGCACCCACAGGTCGATCTCGTCCATCGAGATGCCCGCGCGCGCGGTCACCTCCTGCGCCTGGCGGATGAAGATGTCGACCGCGAACTTGAAGACGTCCGGGCCCTTCATGTCGATGATCGGCATCGGGTCCTTGGCCGCGTATGCGCCGAACTCGACGTTGCCACACGTGACCTGCTCGTAGCCGCGGCCGTCGCTGCCGAGGCACCACGCGAGAAAGCCGGCGCCTTCCGGGACGGGCTTCAGGACCGCCGCGCCGGCGCCGTCGCCGAAGATCACGGCCGTGCCGCGGTTCGAGTAGTCGAGCATCCGCGATAGGACCTCGGCGCCGATCACGAGCACGTTGTCGGCGCGCTCCGTGGCGATGAACGAATCGGCGGTCGAGAGCCCGTACATGAAGCTCGTGCAGGCGGCCAGCAGGTCCCACGCCACGGCGCCTGGCGCATCCAGCTCGTCCTGGATGCGGCAGGCTATGGACGGAAACGGACCGTCGGGGGACGACGTGCCCACGAGGATCATGTCCAGGTCCCGAGCCGTGATGCCTGCGTTGTCGAGTGCCGACTGCGCGGCCTTGGTGGCCAGCTCGAGCGTGGTCGTGCCGGGCTCGGCGAAGTGGCGCGAGCGGATGCCGGTGCGCTCGGTGATCCACTTGTCAGAGGTCTCCATCAGCTTCTCGAGATCGAAGTTGGTTACGACCTTCTCAGGCGCGTAGACACCCATCCCGGCGATGGCACTCGGCCGCCCCTTGGACTTGAACGACCTGAGCGGAAGAGCGTCCGAACGTGCGCGGTAGGCGGTGGTGATGGCCATGCGTTACGCCTCCAGGCGCTCCGCGGACTTTGCCTCCAGGTACTTCCAGAGGTCCCCGATCACTTTCATCTTCTCGAGCTCCTCTTCAGGCAGCTCGACGTCCCACTTGTCCTCCACCGCGGCGATGAGCTCGACGAGGTCGAGCGAGTCGGCGGCGAGGTCGCGCGCGAAGCTCTTCTCCATCTGCACGTCCTGCAGATCGACGCCGAGGATCTCCGACGCGAGCTTCTGAAGCTCGCTGAATTCGAGCTGGGCTGCCATTTATCTACTCCTTAGTTGGCCTCAGGGGCCTTGATGACGAGTGTCGCGTTGTGGCCGCCAAACCCGAACGAGTTCGAGAGCGCCACCTTGATGTCCGCCTTGCGCGCCTTGTTCGGCACGTAGTCGAGGTCGCATTCCGGGTCCTGGTCGTCGAGGTTGATGGTCGGCGGGATCAGACCGCGGTTGATCGCCATCACGCAGGCGGCCGCCTCGATCGCACCCGCGGCGCCGAGGAGGTGGCCGTGCACCGACTTCGTCGAGCTGACGGCGAGCTTGTGCGCGTGGTCGCCGAAGACCGCCTTGATCGCCTTCGTCTCGGCGACGTCGCCGAGCTTGGTCGACGTGCCGTGGGCGTTGATGTACTGGATGTCCCCCAGTGCGACGCCGCTGTGCTCGATGGCCTTCTTCATCGCGCGGATCGCGCCCTTTCCCTCGGGTTGCGGCGCGGTGAAGTGGTACATGTCAGCGCTCGCGCCGTATCCCGCGATCTCCGCGTAGACGCGCGCGCCGCGCCGGCGTGCGTGCTCCAGCTCCTCGAGCACGAGCATCACGGAGCCCTCGCCCATCACGAAGCCGTCGCGGCCGATGTCGAACGGCCGGCACGCCTTCTCGGGCTCGTCGTTCCGCTCGCTCGTCGCCTTGATCTGGCAGAACGCGCCCATGGTCAGCGGCGTGATCGTCGCCTCCGAGCCGCCCGCCAGCATCGCGATTGCGTCACCGCGCTTGATGATCTCCGCCGCCTCGCCGATGCCGTGCGAGCCCGACGCGCAAGCGCTGACGATCGCGTAGTTCGGACCGCCTGAGTGGGTGTGGATGGCGACGATGCCCGCCGCCATGTCCGCGATCATCATCGGGACGGTGAAGGGGCTGATCCGCTTCGGCCCGCGCTCCATCAGCGCGGTGTGGCTCTTCTCGATCTCCTCCATGCCGCCGATGCCCGAGCTGACGATGACGCCGACGTCGTCGGGGTCCATCTGCTCGGGGTCGAGGTTCGCCTGGGCCAGCGCCTGCTTCGACGCGGCCAGCGCGAACTGGCAGTAGCGGCCGATGTGGCGGGCCGTCTTGCGGTCCATCCAGTCCTCGGCGTTGAAGTTCTTGACCTCCGCCGCGATCTTCGTGTCGAAGCCTTCGGTGTTGAAATGCGTGATCGTGCCGACGCCGGACACGCCCTCCACGAGGTTCGACCACACGGTTTCCTCGTCGTTGCCGATCGGGGTGATGAACCCCATGCCGGTGACGGCCACGCGGCGACCATTCGAATTCGAGCTCATGCGGTCAACACTACGGACGCGGAGGCCTAAATGGCTGGTGCAAGCGGTGGGAAAACCACCGCCAAACGTTGGACACCGTGTCTAAGAGTGGAAGATTGCTCACCCTCACCCAGTCCCTCTCCCATCAAAGGAGAGGGTCAAAGGACCTTCCTGAGGTCGAGGGCTAGCTGGAGGCGCTGGCGCCCGGCCGGCTGGTCGAGGTCCGGGCCGAGCAGCTCGCGCAGCCGGTCGAGGCGGTACAGGACCGTGTGGCGGTGGAGCTTCAGGGTCGCGGCCGCCTGCTTGATGGAGCCGCCGCCGAGGTAGGCGTCCAGGGTTTCGAGGAGCTGGTCGCGGCCGCGGGCCGAGCTGTCGAGAAGCGGCCCGAGGCTGTCGCGGACAAAGCGCTCGGCGATGACCGGGTTCTGCGCCAGCACGAGGTACGGGATGACCTCGTCATGGCGGTATACGAGCGCGTCCGGCCGCAGCTTCCGACCGACCTCCAGCGCCTGCTGCGCCTCGAGATAGGAGCGCGACACGCCGCGCATCCCGGTGTGGTAACCGCCGATGCCGGCTCGGACGCGCGCCTTCGCTGTGCCTGAGCGGTTGAGGGCCTCGACGTTGAGTCGTTCGACGAAATCGCGCGCCCCCACGGCGCCGCCGGCCGAGTCCGTCGGCCACAACGTGACCAGCGTGGTGGGGTCGGTTGTGTGAAAGATCGCGCCGCGCGGCAGCTCGAGCGAGCCGACGACCTCGGCGAGAGAGTCGCCGCCGCGCGCGCCCTCTCGGTGGCCGACGATCAGCGTCGCAACGATCGCGATGTAGCCGCTCGCGATCGGCATGTTCAGCGTGAGCGCCTGCTTCTGGAGCTCAAGCTCGGAGTCGAAGTTCTCGCTGATCAGCGCATGGAACAGCCGCGCGCGGGCCCTGGTGCCGCGATACATGTGCTGCTCGCGAGCGTGCAGGTAGGTCTTCGTGACCTCGGCCGCGACCTGGTCCAGCGCGGCGAACACGTAGTTCGCCGTCAGCATCAGCGCTTCCGGCGTGACCTCCGGGTGATCGCGCCACGCGCGCAGGATCGCGTCCCACGCAACGCGCGCCGCGATCCGGTACGCGGACAGGATCGCTTCGACTGACTGGCTGCTCCGCGCCTGCAGGATGCCGAGCTGCGCGACGCGCCGGAGCTCTTCGGGCGCCGCCGGCCTCGCCTCGCGCGCCGTGGCGAGGAAGAGGTCGAGCCCGGCTTCGCACGCGCGCGCGATCGCGGCGGGATCGGGCGGCACGCCGGTCGAGTCATCCCACCTGACGACGGCGACGATGGCACGGGCCATGTGCCGCGCGAGGCCGGCGCGCCGGCGTTCGATCTCGGCGATGAGCGAGCCGGGAAGGCGGACGGCGCTGGGCCGGACGGCCTGCGCCGGCTGCGAGGACTTTTTGGACGCGGTGGCCAGTCGGGCCATCGGTCCAATATACGGCTGAGGGCCGGCGGTTAGGACGTCAGGTCGAGTGCTTCTTCACGAAGTCGAGCATCCGCCGCCACGCGTCGTCGCAAGCGTCCTTCCACTGCGCGGAGCTGCGGTCGAAGAAGCTGTGGGGCGCGCCGTCGTAGACGTGCTGCTCGAACGGCACGTGCGCCGCTTCGAGCTTGCGCTTGAAGCCCATCGCCTGCTCGGGCGTGGTCGCCTGGTCGTTCCCCGCGACCATGACGAGCAGCGGCGCTTTCATGCGCGATATGAACGGTTCGCTGCGCACCGGCCGGCCGTAGAAGCCGATGGCGCCCGAGAGGTCGGGCTGGAACGCCGACTGGTTGTACGAGTTCGAGCCGCCGAAGCAGAAGCCGACGGTGAAGACGGACCTGACCGCGCCGCCGTCGTTCGACTTGAGATACGCGATGCCCGCTGCGGTGTCCGCCGCCACGCCTTCAGGCGTGGTCTTCTCGACGTGCGGCATGTACTCGAAGTGGTCGCTCCGGTCGTCCGACTGCGCGGTGCGGCCGAAGTAGTCGATGCCAACCGAGTCGATGCCCGCCTCCGCGAACCGATCCGCGAGCTCCTTGTAGAACTGGTGCAGGCCGCGCACGTCGGGGAGGACGACCATGCCGGCGCCGGTCGGCTTCTCCGCCCGCGCGAAATGCGCCATCACCTCGTTGCCGTCGGAGGCCTTGAGGGTGATGTCGCCGGTGTCCGCGGCTGCGCCGCTTATGGGCGGAAGTGGTGGTCGGGCTTCGTCGGTGTAGCACATGACGCTGATGCTATCCGGCGGCGGATTCCGAGAATCCCATGGCCTTGAGCTCGCGGCGGATCGCCTCGGCGGCCTCGTCCATCATGCCGGCGTCCGGATGCGTGTCCGCGTTGGCGAAATCGAGGTCCTGCATGCCGCGGATCGGCACCACGTGGAGGTGCAGGTGCGGCACCTCGAGCCCGGCGATGACCATGCCGACCCGCGCGGCGTGGAACGCGGCCATCTGCGCCCTGCCGATGGCTTGGGCCGTGGTCATCAGGTGGGACGCGAGCCCCGGATCCGCGTCGAGCCAGTGGTCGACCTCGTCTCGCGTAACGACCAGCGTGTGGCCCGGGCGCAGCGGCGCGATGGAGAGGAACGCGACGCATTGCGGGTCCTGCCAAACGAAGCGGGCGGGCAGTTCGCCCCTGATTATTCGGGTAAAGATGCTCGCCACACGACAAGCCTAGAGTCCGTACGCTCACGACCGTGGGCGACCCGGTCGTCGAGCTGAAAGGCGTCAGCAAGCGCTACGGAAGCGTGCTCGCCCTGGACAACGTCAGCTTCGCCATCGCGCCGGGCGAGGTGGTCGCGATGCTCGGTCCAAACGGCGCCGGGAAGACCACGTCGATCAGCGTGATCCTCGGCAGCCGGAAGCCGACGTCGGGCACCGCGCGCCTCTTCGGGCTCGACCCGCGAGACCTGAAGGCGAGGAGCCGGATCGGCGTGATGCTCCAGGAGTCGGGCGTGCCCGGCATGCTGCGAGTCCGGGAGATCGTCGACCTCTTCGCCTCCTATTACCCGTCGCCGCTGCCGGTCGCGGAGTCGATCAGGATCGCGGGCCTCGAAGAGAAGGCGGGCGCGCTCGTCAAGGACCTCTCGGGCGGGCAGCGGCAGCGCCTCTACCTTGCGCTTGCGATCTGCGGCAATCCCGACGTCCTCTTCCTCGACGAGCCGACGGTGGGGATGGACGTGGAGGGGCGCCGCAACTTTCTCTCGCAGATCGCGAGCTATGCGTCGCGCGGGCGCACGGTCGTGCTGACCACCCACTACCTCGAGGAGGCCGACCAGCTGGCGCAGCGCGTGATCGTGATCGACCACGGCAAGCTCATCGCGGATTCGACGCCGGCCGAGATCAAGGCGCGCGTCGCCGGCAAGCACGTCGTCTTCACGTCCTCGCGAACGCTGAGCGAAGCCGACCTGGCGGGGCTTCCGCTCACCGGCCACCAGCTCGACGATCACAGGGTGAAGCTCCTCACCAACGACCCCGAGACCGTGCTGCGCGAGCTCTTCGGCCGCGGCATCGACATGACGAACCTCGAGGTCGCAGGCGCGGACCTCGAGGAGGCGTTCCTGGCGATGACGCATCACGCGGAGAAGGCCTGATGGCGGCCGCGGTGCGACCGTCCACCGCCGCTCTCGGGCCGATGCTCGTCAAGCAGACATGGGCGGAGTTCATCAAGCTCTTCCGCGTCCCGGCTTTCAGCACGACGAGCATCGTGCTGCCGTCGATGTTCTACGCGTTCATCGGGCTCGGGCAGGCCAGGCAGCCGCTCGGCCCGCACATCGCCACCACGTTCGGCGCCTACTTCCTCGCCTCGATGGCCCTCTATGGAGTCGCCAACGTCATGGTCCTCGGGTTCGGTATCTCACTCGCGAACGAGCGCGGCCAGAAGCAGGACCTGCTGATGCAGTCGACGCCGCTCCCACCGGTCGTCTACTTCGTCGCCAAGGCTTTATCCGCGCTGGCGATCGCGGTGATCGCGCTGCTCGTGCTGTGCGTCTTCGCGGCCGTGGCGGGCGGCGTCAGCCTTTCGGCGTCGCAGTGGATCGCCCTCACCACGCGGTCCATGCTGTGCTCGATCCCGTTCATCGGCCTGGGCTTTGCGCTCGGGTACCTCGCCAGCCCGAACTCCGCTCCGGCGGTCACGAACCTGATCTACCTGCCGACGGCGTTCGCGTCAGGCCTCTTCTTTCCGCTGAGCCTGCTGCCGAAGTTTCTGCAGAACGTCGCGCCGTACCTGCCGCTCTATCGAGGGGCGCAGCTCGTGTGGGACGCGGTCGGCGTGCCGGTCTCGAGCGACCCGCTCTCGACGGACTGGCTTTACATGGCCGGGTTCACGGTCGCGTTCTTCGTCCTGGCCGTGTGGGCCTACCGCCGCGACCAGGGCCGGAAGTTCAACTAGGCGAAGAAGGCGCTCGGGAGCGTCGTGCCGAACGAGGCGCGGTAGCGGTCGCTGAACTCATCCGGCGTGTACGAGTGCTCGGCGGTGCCGACCTGCTCGATGGCGTACGTCGCCGCGAGCGAGGCGATCCGGCCCGCGACCTCGACGTCCATGCCGCGCAGCAGCCCCGCCACCAGGCCCGCGCGGTAGGCGTCGCCGGCGCCGGTCGGGTCCACGACCGCACGCTCGCGGGCCGGCGGGATGTCGACCGCGCCGTCGCGACCGGCGATGCGTGAGCCCAGCCGCCCGAGCGTCGTGACGACCATCTGCGCCTCGCCGAGGAGCGCGTCCTCGTCGCATTCCATCCGCTGCTTCACGAGCTCGATCTCGTAGTCGTTCCCGATCAGCATCCACGCGCCTTTGACCGATGCCGCCAGGTCCGCGCCCGACATGTGCGGGAGCTGGTGGGCCGGATCGAAGACGAAGGGCATGTCGCGATCGCGGCATTCGGTGCAGAGCCGCATCATCGCGGCCGGGTCGTTGGGACCGATCACCACCGCCTTCGCGCCCGCGGGCGCATCGTCAAGCCCGAGCGAACCGGCCCTGCGCATGGCGCCGCCGTAGTAACCGGTGATCTGGTTGTCGTCGAGGTCCGTCGTCGTGAAGCCGGTGGCGGTGATCTCCCCTTCGATCAGGCGCAGCCCCGTGCAGTCGATCCCCCGCGCCTCTAGCCACGCCTTGTACTCGGCCGCGTCGGATCCCGCGGTCGCGAGGACGGCGGCCGGATAGTGGAGGAGCGAGAGGTTGTAGGCATAGTTGCCCGCGACGCCACCTCGTCGCTTGTGGAGGTCGTCGACGAGGAACGAGAGGTTGAGGATGTGCGTCTTGTCCGGAAGGATGTGGTCCTTGAACCGGCCCTTGAAGTTGAGGATGTAGTCGTAGGCCACCGAGCCCGTGCAGACGACCATCGCCCAGAAAGAATAAGGGCGCCCCGAAGGGCGCCCCTATCCAGCCGTTCTTGTGTGGCTACGCCGCGCGGCGGGTGCGGCGGGTCCGGCGCGGGGCCCGGCGCGTCGGGCGCTGGGTCGTGATCCGCTCGGTCGTGCGCGGGTTCAGGTCGCTCGCGTTGTCGAGCTTGACGGCCACGCGGGCCACGATCTTGAACGAGCGGTTGAAGAACCGCAGCGTCTGCTTGGCGACGTCGCCGACCATGTCCTCCCGCTTCGCCTGGTGCTTGACCAGCCGCAGGCCGCGGATCGCGACCTTCTCGGGGTCGAGCTCCGACCGCATGCGCGCAGCCGTCTTGGTGACGGTCTTGAACGCGTCCTTCGCCGGGGCCGTGGCGTACTCGAACTGGCGGTTGATGCGCCGGTTCACGCGCCGCGCGGCCGGCGTGCCCTTCTTCTCGAAGCTCTTCACCTGGCGGCGCACGGCGCCTACCGGGTCGGCGGCCACTTCCGCGGCAGCCTCGGCCGCGCCGAACGCGACCTGCTCAACTGTGTCGGTCATCTCGCTTACATCGGTGCTCATGGGTTCGACTCCTTCGGTTTCGGCTCTCGCCTGTTATGTCTTGACGCATTGCATCATAACGCATTGCGTCATGCGAGTCAAGCCGGTCGGAGGCGATCCATCAGCGCCTGCGCGTGCTCACCGAAGACGTCGTAGTGGGCGACGTTCCGGCGCTTCTCGGGTTGGATCCATTCCGGGCGCAGGCCGTGCTGTTGGCCCCAGCGCTCGAGCTGCGGCCGCAGCCCTATGACGTGCAGAAACGGCCGCTCGCGCCGCATGCCCCTGATCGTCGTGCCGTGGTACGAGTCGAGGTTGCGGTGCACCGCGATGCCCCCGGCCTCGGCGAACGCGATCGCCTCTTTGATCTGCCGGCGCTCGAAATACCGCTCCTCGAGCTCGCTCACCGCCGGTCGGAGCAGATCGGCCGGTACGCGCAGAGCTGGCACGGTCGCTGCGCGTGCTCGCCGCCAAGGGCGAAGTCGCCGGCGCGGACCTTCGCCACGACCTCGGCAACGCGGTGCTCGACCGCCGCGTCGTCCGGCTCGAACTCGTGCGTCACGCCGCGGCGCAGGTCGTAGAGGATGAGGCGGGGCTCCGTGCCTCCAGGCAGAAGGCCCCTGTGCGCGGCGAGCCCGTAGATGCGGAGCTGAAGCCGGTACGCCTCGAGCAGCGTGTCGTCCAGCGTCGCGTTCGTCTTGTAGTCGATCAGCACGGTGTGGCCGGCGATCGTGGCGATCCGGTCGACGACGCCCCTCATCCGCGCGCCGGAGACAGCCAGGTTGAAGCCGACCTCGACCGCGATGGTCACCGCGCGCGACAGAGGGTCCGCGTTGTAGCGGGCGAGCATGTCCACGCCCGCCTCCGGCCCCTCGTAGAGGCCGACGAGGTCGCCGTCCTTCACGTGCCAGGCCGCGATCGCCGCATGGACCGCCGCGCCGAGCTCGGCGGAGCTCGCGGCCCGCGCCGCGGTGTTGAGGAGCTCGTCCGGGGGCGCCGGCACGCCCCAGACCCGGCTGAAGCGATAGCGCACCGGGCAGATCTCGAAGTCGTGGAGCTGCGAGAAGCTCAGCTCGAGCGGCGTCTCGGGCGCCGGCGCGACGGCGTCCGGCCGCGGCCGCACCTGCTCGTAGCGATCGAGCACCTCGTCGGTGATCGGCGGCGCACCGCTCGCGGCTCCGTTCTGCGACTCGAGCGCCGGCAGCTCGAGCTGCTCCGCCTCGACCACCACCGCCTCATCCGGGTGCGCCAGCGCCCAGCTGAGGATCTCTGCGAAGTGGTCGTGCTCGCCAACCTCGACCTCGATCGACGACTCCTCCTCACGCGTGGCGGTGACATAGAGCGAATCCCGGGCGCGCGTCAGCCCGACGTAGACGACGCGCCGGCGCTCGCCCAGCGCGAGCTTCACCGCGGGCGTCCCGGGCGAGGTCGCGACGTAGCGCGGATGGCGCTCTCCGCGCCAGTTCTTCATCACGAAGCCGACGCCGTCGGGATCGAAGAAGAGGCGCTCGGTGTCGCGCGGCCGCGGGGGGCGCAGGTTCACCAGGAACACGACTGGGAATTCCAGGCCCTTCGCGGCGTGGATCGTCAGCAGCGACACCGCGTCGGTCGACGCGACCGGTTCGAGCGCCTCGCCGACGGGCAGGTCTGCGTCGATCACCTGGTCGAGGTGGCGGACGAAGTCTCCGATGCCCGCGAGGGTCAGGTCGCGCTCGAAGAAGGCCGCGATCTGAAAGACCTTGCGGAGGTTGAGCAGGGCGCGGGGGCTGCCGTCGCGGTGCGCGCGCAGCTCGGCCCAGCGCAGGTACCCCGACTCCTCGAGCAGCCGGTTAAGGATGTCCGCCACCGTCATCGCGTCCCGCATCGCGCCGAGGCGGTCGGCGATCTCGACGATTCGCGTCGCCTCCGCGGCGACGCGCTCGTCCAGCTCGGGGAAGCCGTCCGCGCGCGATTCCTCGAGGCAGTCTCGGAGCCGCATGCCGCGCCGCCCGGACCGACGCGCCGCGAGGCCGTACAGCATCCGGTCCGTCATGCGCACGATCGGGCCCTGCATCACGCGCACGAGCGCCCCGTCGTCCATCGGGTTCTCTGTCAGCCGGAGGAGGCCGAGGACGTCCTTGATCTCCTGGCGGTCGAAGAACCCGGAGCCGCCGCTCGTCAGGTACGGGATGCCCTGCCGGCGCAGCTCGTCCTCGAACTCGCGCGGCAGCATGCGCACCGAGTGCGAGAGCACCGCGATCTCCGAGAGCTTGCGTCCCGATCGGTGGAGGCGGCGGATCGTCTCGGCCACCGTGCGCGCCTCCGTGCGAGAGTCGCGCGCCATGACGACGGTGACCGGCGTCGCGCCGGCGCCCCGCGTCGCGACGAGGGGCGGCTCACTCTCGAAGTCGGGGTCGCGGCGGATGAAGTCCGTCGCGCAGTCGAGGATCTCCTGGTACGAGCGCCGGTTGTGCGTCAGCGGAAGCCGCCGGCCGGGGAATCGCGTGCGGATGTTCTCGATCTCGGCGTCGCGCCAGCCGTAGATCGACTGCTTGGCGTCGCCGACCGCGGACACGTTTCCGAAGCCGTCGGCCGCGAGCAGGCGGATGAGGTCGAGCTGGATGCGGTTCGTGTCCTGGAACTCGTCGACGATCAGGTGGCGGAAGCGATCGCGGCACCGGGCGCGGAACTCGGGCACGCGCTCGAGCGCGTCGATGACGGCGAGGATCAGGTCGTCGAAGTCGCGCAGCGAGTTGGCGTGGAGGTCGTCCTCGTAGGCGCGGTAGATGAGCGTCAGCACGTCGATCGCCTCGAGCTCGGCCTTCGCGGCGCGGTCGCCTTCGGTCGCCCCGTTGGACGTCGCGCCCTGCTGCTGGTGGAGCTCGGTCGCGCGCTTGTGGAACTGCTCCGGCCGTATCCCGCGGCCCTTCAGCTTGAGCACGAACCGAAGGCCGGACCGCAGGAGGTCGTCGAGGTCCTCGACGCCCAGCGCCGAGAACGAGTCCGGGTCGAGCGGCGCCGCGGCCCCGCTTCCGAGGCGGGCGATGAGCGCCGATTCGAACAGCCGCTGGCCGGTCTCGTCGAGGACGCGCAGCTCGCGCGGCGCGCCGACCAGGTAGGCGAACTCGTCGAGCAGGCGCGCGCAGGTGCCGTGGTACGTGCCGATCCACGCGGCGTCCATGACCTGCGCCCCGAGGTCTGGCCGGCGCCGGCCCAGCTCCGCGGTGATGCGCTGGCGGAGCTCGTCGGCGGCGCGGTCGTTGAAGGTGACGGTGAGGATTCGCTCGGGCGCGACGCCCTGCTCGACCAGCCAGCAGAAGCGCTCCGTGGCGGTGAACGTCTTGCCCGTCCCCGGACCGGCCGCGATGAGGAAGGCGCCATCCGGCCCCGCGTGCGCGGCGGCCGCCTGCTCGTCGCTGAGGGTGTGGACCAGGACGCTCATTCCGGTGGCTGGCCTCCGTACGGGCAGATCACCGAGTGCGGGCACGAGGAGAAGCGGCTCACGCACGTGCCCGCGAGGTCACGCGGCGACGGCTCGAAGTGGCCGGCCTTGATCCCGGCGATTGCGCGCATGACGACCTCGCGGCTGTGCTCGAGCTCTTCGTCGCTCAGCAGGCGCTCGCGGTATTCCTTGAGGCCGGCGGGCCGGCCGACACTGAAGATCACCTCGCGGATCGACCCCCAGACCCATTCCTTCGGGTACCACAGCGAGAGGAAGCGCGGCCGGTATCCGAGCGGCTTGCCCTCTTCGTCGAAACCGAAGCGACAGGCCATGTAGTAGAGCGCGAGCTGCACGTCGTACAGCTCGGGCCCGAAGTACGCCTCGTACGCGTACTTCATGCTCTTGCCTGCGCCCGTCTTGTAGTCCACGACCTCGACATCCCCGTCGCCGGCGTCGTTGACGCGGTCGATCTTGCCGACGATCTTCACGCCGTCGAGCTCGAGCGTGAAGCGGCGCTCGGTCGCGACCGTGCCGAGGCGGCGCACGCGCTGCATCCCGGTCACGAACTTGATGTAGTTGCTGAGCAGGTTGCGGACCTGGTGCTCCTCGCGCCTGCGGTCGAGCACGCCGTCCATGCGCGAGAGGTAGCCCTCGAGCTTGCTGTTCAGCGTCTGCTCGAGCCACTCCTTCTGCTGCTGCGACTCGAGCGGCTTCCAGTCCTGCTCGTGGCCGTGGAACTCCTCCAGCACCTCGTGGAGGAAACCGCCGCGCTCCATCAGCACCGAGCGGGGCTCGGCGACGAGCCCGGGGTGGTGGTTGTACCAGTAGAGGCGCGGGCACTTCAGGTAGTCGTTCAGCGTCGTCGGGCTGAAATGGTCGATCGAGATCTCGATCGGGTTGCGCTCCGCGCCGTACGGCTCGAACGGCTCGCCGGCCTGCGGGTCGCTCAGGAACGCGACGTCGAGGCCGAGCGCCTCCGCTCGTACGGCGGCCCGCTCGTCGATCACCTGACGCTGCGACGCGATGAGCACCTCGGCCTCGCGTGCCAGCAGGATGGTGCTCGGTTCGAGTCGCGCCGACGCGCGGGTGAGCTCGGCGGTTTCTCCCTCTGGCGCCGCGAGGTCGAGGAAGACCGAGGGCCCAGCCTGCCTCAGGTAGGAGTCCGCATAAGAAAGGTAGAGGCGGCGCCGGGCGCGGGTCATGGCGACGTAGGCGAGCCGCGCCTCCTCGGCGACGTGGCCGTCGGGGTCGGACGGCCACGAGGGCATGAACCCGACCTTGAAGGCCTGCAGCCAGTCCCGTTCCTCCTGGTCGAGCAGCGGGTGCGGACGCGCCGCGACCGGAAAGAGCCCGTGCGCGAACCCGGCGCAGAAGACGTGCTCGAACTGCAGGCCCTTGGCCTGGTGGACGGTCATGATCTGCACCGCCTCGTTGGAGCCCGACGCGGCCTCGGTGTCGTCGGCAGCCGCGGCGAGGATCGAAGCGACCGGGCCCGGCAGGTCGGTGAGCAGCGGTTTTCTGCCGTGCAGGCGCTCGAACACGTCCTCGATCCCCTCCAGGCCCTCGATCGCGGCTCGCAGGTCGGACATCGCCTCGACGCGAGCCGCCTCGCCGAGCTGCAGGTCGAGCACGCGGCGCAGCGCGCCGTCCTCCATCAGCGCCGCGTACGCGAGCGCGGCGACCGGCAGAGTGCGCGACTGCCGCACGAGCTTCTCCCGCGCGACCATCGCGCCGTGCAGGCTGTCGAGCTCCGCCTCGGTGAGGTACTCGAAGTAGTCGGGAAGCGGGCGCTCCTCGGTGGGCGGCGCCTCGCCCCAGGGGATGGGCCAGCGCTCCGCGTCGCGAAAGGCGAGCGCGTACATGAGTCGCCTCACGACCGTCGTGAGCGGCCGCCCGCGTTCGTAGGCGCTGGCGCGCAGGCGGCTCAACGTCTTCAGCGCGACGCGGCCGAGCCCTGACGAAAGCGAGGCCTGGAACGCGGCCTGGTCGTCGGGGTCGCGCAGCGATTCGAGATAGCCGAGCAGGAACCTGACCACCTCGTTGCGCGCCGTCGCTCCGGAGCCGCGGACCTCGAAGGGCACCCCGAGCGCTCGCAGCGCCTCTTCGTACGGCGACCCGAGCGTAGTGGTGCTGCGGAGCAGGATCGCGATGTCCGACGGGCGCAGGTCCGGCGTCGTCGCCAGCAGCCGCTTCACCTCCCGCGCGACGAAGAACGCCTCGTCGACGGCGTCAGACTCGCGGACCTGCGTGATGGCAGGCTCGGCGGGCTGCACGTCGCGCACGTCCAGGAGCCGGCGCGGCGCGCGGTCGCCCTGGGTCGCGGCGAGCAGGCGCTCGCCGGCGTCGAGCACGGGCTGTGCGCAGCGCCGGCACTCGTCGAGCGTCACGGTCTCGCCGCCGTACGCCTTCGCGAAGTCGACGCTGAGCAGCCGCGGAACGGTGCCGCGAAAGCCGTAGATCGACTGGTCCGGGTCGCCCACGACGACGAGTCGCGGCCGCGACTCCGGCGGCGCGATGAGGCGCAGAAGCGCGAACTGCGCCGGGTCGACGTCCTGGAACTCGTCGACGAGGATGAGGCGGAACTTAGCCCTGAGCCGCTGCAGCACCCGCACGTCCGCCGACAGCAGCTCGATCGCGCCCGTGATCAGGTCGCGGTAGTCGACCATGCGGCCGGCGTCGAGGCGCTGCTGGTACGCGTGGTACGCCGCGGCGAGCGCGCGCAGCCTCGGGCCCGCGCTCGCCTCCGTGGCAAGGAGAAGCGCGAGAGGATGCACGAGGTTCTGCTTCATCAGCGCGACGAACGTCAGCAGGTCGCGCGCGAAGGCTTCGGACCTGCGGAGGTCGGCGAGCGTGCCGAGCGATGCGGGGTCGATGTCCGCCAGCACCTGGCGCATGACCATCGCCTCCTGGTAGCCGTCGAGGAGGAGCCGCTTGGGGTCCGGGTCGTGCTCGCGCCAGAGCCGCATGCAGAAGCTGTGGAACGTCGAGATCCACGCCTCGCCGTAGTCGTCGTTCAGGCGCGAGTCGATGCGGCTCGCGAGCTCGCCCGCGGCGCCGGTCGAGAACGTGAGCACGAGGATCTGGCTGCGGTCCGCGACTCGCGTGCGCACGGCCTGCTCGTACAGGTCGACGAGCGTGTGCGTCTTGCCCGTGCCCGGCCCTGCGAGCACGCGAAGCGGTCCGCGGATCTCCTGGATGTCGAGTGGCAAAGCGTCCTATTGGTGGCGGCGGGGCCACCCGATTATGCGGGCGCCCGGCTCCCGGACGCAGCCCACCCTGTTAAGGCCTGACGACGCCTTGAGAACGCGGGCCGGACGAGCGCGTCGAGCGCGAACGCTATGAAGACGACAAGCTCGCACACGACCCAGCGGTTGAGCGCGGGCGCCAGCGCGCTGCCGTCCAGGAACGGCGTCGACAGAACCCAGATTCCCGCGATGAGCGCGCGCCACGCCGGCTCGGCGCGCTCGTGCCAGGCGATCCATCCGACGGCGGTGAACATGCAGAGGTCGGAGCCGTGGAGGTAGGTCGCCGTCAGCAGCGAGGCGATGCCTGCGACGGCGATCGCCATCCCCGGCTCGCGGCGGTAGCGGTACATCGCCGCCGCGGCCACGGCAACGATCGCGACTCGCAGCACGAGCGCCAGGAACGGCGACATCGGGAAAGCTCCCGCGATCGTCAGCAGGACGGCGCCGCGCAGGACGTCCGCCGGCACGTGGGTCACCTGCTGCACGTACGCCGCGGCGCCGCCCGGGCCGATCAGCGCGAAGCTCGCGATCGCCACGACGGCCGCCACCGCCAGCCACGCGGCAAGCGCGCGCCACCGGGCGATGAACAGCAGCGCGACAGGTACGAGGAACGCGGTGTTGGGCTTGAGCAGCACGACGCCGAGAACCGCGCCGGCGGCGATGTCGCGCTCGTCCCGAAGCAGACGCCACGCCACGACGACCGACGCGGCGATGAGCGGCGCGACCTGTCCGACGTGGACCGCGTGCACAACCCACCAGGGCACGAGCGCCGCGCCGGCCGCGAGCCACCGCGCAGGTCCGCGGTAGGGGGACGACCACGCAAGCGCAGCCGCGAACGCCGCCATCGTGAGCGCGGCCCACACCAGGTACGCGTCGGGGTATCGAATGGCCGCCAGCGGCGCGACGAGGACGGCCACGGGCGGCGTGCTCAGGAAGGGTTGCGCCCACTGATGAGCGTCGAGCGCGCGCTGCGCGGCGGCGACCAGCGCCTGGTCGTAGATGTTCGCCCAGCCGTCGTGCAGACCGACGATCGCTGCGGCCAGGTAGGTGTGAAAGTCGACGCCGGCGGTTTCGGTGCGCAGGAGGTCCTTGACCAGCCCGATCGCGACGGCTCCCGCAAAGGCGGTCGCCAGCACCGGCCGGGCGTCGAATCGGGGCCGCATATATTCATGAACGTAATGGCCGCGCCCGCCGTCACTCTCCGCGGCGCGCACACCACCTGGGCCTGGGCCTGGACCGCCGGCTCCGCGCTCCTGATCGCCGTCCTGCACATCCCAAGCTTCGCGCACCGGCTCCTGGATGGCGACGAGGCCGTGTACGGCGGGATCGCCGCGCTCGTCAACCAGGGACAGACGCTGTACGCCGACGGTGGCGTCGACAACAAGCCGCCGGGCATCTTCTGGGTCTACGCGCTCACGTTCGACGTCTTCGGCCGCTACCAGATGACCGCGATCCACGCGGTCGAGCTCGTCGCGGTGCTCGCCACGTGCGCGGTGCTCGCCGCGATCGGCTGGACGGTGGCGTGCCCGCGCGCCGGCCTCCTCGCCGCGTTGCTCTATGGCGCGCTGACCGCGTCGGGGAACCCGCGGCTGCTCGCGGCCAACACCGAGGTGTTCATGGTCCTGCCGCTGAGCGCCGCGTTCCTCCTGCTCCTTCGCCGGGAGTGGTTCTGGGCGGCGGTGCTCATGGTCGCCGGCGGGGCGTTCAAGCAGGTCGCGGCCGTGGACGTGCTGCTGCTTCCGGTCGCCCTCGCCGTCCTCGAGCCGCGAGAGACGCGACGGCGCTCCGCCCTGGTTTTCACGGGCGGAATCGGCGCGGCCCTCGCGATCGGCGCCGTCGCGATCGCGCTCACCGCGTCCCTGCCGGATTTCTGGCGCTGGACGGTCGAATCGCTGACCGGTTACGCGTCGGGCAACTGGGCGCCGGCCAACCTGTGGGCGCGCGCGCAGGGGAGCCTCGTGCCGTTCGTCGCGTCGGCGGCCTTCGCCTGGATCGCCGCCCTCGCCGTCGCGACGCGATGGCGCGCGCTCAGCGCGCCGGAAAAGGTCGCCGTGGCCTGGCTGGTTCTGTCATTCGTGGGCGCGATGGCGGCCGGCCATCTCGCGTGGCACTACTTCATCCAGGTGATGCCGCCGCTGGCCCTGCTCGCCGCATTGAACCTCGAGCGCGCGCTGAACTGGGAACGGCGCCGCGCCGTCGCGGCGCTGGCGATCGCGGGCGTCGCGATCCCGGCGGTGTACTGGTTCGCGTTCGACCTCGGCGCCGACCCGCTCACCTACGACTGGAGCACCGCACCCGCGCAGCACGAGCAGGTCGCGACCTACATGTCGGCGCACACAGGCCCCGACGACCGAGTGTTCGTCTGGGGCGTATGGGCCGCGCTCTACGTCGAGTCCGACCGGCTCATGGCCACGCGTTTCCCCGGCTTCCTCAGCGGCGTGCCCCGCGGCGCCGGGCCTCCGCCCGTCGCGTGGGACACCGCGCCGGACGTCTGGCCGCTGGTTCGCTCGGACCTCGAGCGCCATCCGCCGGCGCTCATCGTCGACACGTCAGCAGCCGGCTGGAGCGACTTCTCGTACCCGATGTCCGACTACCCGCTGCTGGCTCAGTTCGTGAGCGCCCACTACAAGCAGGTCGCGACGGTGGACGGCGTCGTGATCTACGCGCGCAGCTCCTAGAGCGTCTCCGGAAGCACGGTCTTCGGCAGCGCCTTCTTGAGCGGCGCCGGCAGCTTGACGGGCGGCACCGTGATCTTCGGGGCGCTGACCGTCGGAAGGCCCGAGGTCGACGGGGCGGTGACGGGCGGTGGCGCCGGCACCGGCGCCGCAGGCGCGATGGCCGCTGACGTCGACGGCGCCGCCTCGTGATCGCCGGTGGGCGCCGGGGCCGGTGCCGGAGCGGAGTGCGGCGCGGGCGGCGCAGCCACCGCTGCGCTCGCGGCCGGGGGCTGCGCGGGCCGCGCTGCATCGGCCGCCGCCGGCGTGACAGCGATCACGCTGACGACCGCCGCGGCGGCGATCGCCTGGGTGCCGGCAGGAGCCGCGTGGTCGGCGACCCACCGCGCGAAGCGGCCGCTCGCGACCGCGCCCGCGACGCCGAGCGCGATGCGACGACCCTGCTGCATGGCGTCGCTCAACCGGTCGAGAGCGCGGCGCAGGCTGCGCTGCACGCCGCGCGCCGTCATCCCGAGCTCCGCCGCGATCTCGGTGTTGGAAAAGCCCGCGAAGTAGGCCATCGTCAGCACGACGCGCTCACGCGCGGTGAGGCGCGTCATCGCCTCGTTCACGGATTGGCGGTGCATGGCGCGCGAGAAGTCGCTCCACGGACGCCGCAGCGTCTCGACCTCGCCGCTGTCGGCGAGCGCCTGCTTCAGGCCGCGATGCGCGCCCTGCAGGCGCCGGCGGTCGATCGGGTGACCGCGCGCGCCGGTGATCAGCCACGTGCGCCAGATCTCCTGGGGCGCCGGCCGGCCGCGCTGCGGATCTGGGTTCAGGTTCTTCAAGCGACAGTCTTCCTTTATGGGGAAAACGGAGCGCCGGAACCGAATACCTACACCGCGGCGGGCCGCACGGGACGCTTGATCTCGAGCACCTCCGGCTCCCGAGCGATCGTGGCGATCACGCTGTCGAACACCCGAAGCGCGTCGGCGCCCTCGAGCACCCGAGAGAGCCGCAGGTATGCGGAACCTTCCGGAAACACGAGCGTCGGCGTGCCGAACACGCCGTGCCGGTCGCGCGCCTCGGTGTGGTCGCGCTCGAGCCGATCGAGGATGTCGGGGGCCTCGAGGTCGCGACGGAACCGCTCGAGATCAAGGGCCGCGGCGGCCGCGACGTCTTCGATCACCGCCTCGCGCTCGATGTCGGCGCGATCGCGATGACGCGCGTCAAGCAGCGCTCGGTGAAACGCGTCAAAACGGCCCTGCCGCCGCGCAGCCTCCGCGGCCTTGAACGCGAGCCGGCCCTTGACCGCCTCCGACGCCGGCGCACCCCACACCGTCCACGCGTCGTCACCTTCGCCGGTGTGATGGTTGACCTGTGAGAGCGAGAAGAACCGCCAGTTGACGCGGACGTTCCGTTCGCCCGATCCGGCGACGGCTTCGATCATCTTCGACGCCCGGTACACGAACGGGCAGTTGTAGTCGTAGAAGATTTCGATCTCGATGTCGTCCACCTCACGTGCAACGCGACTCGTGTTGACGGCTATTCCCGGCAGCTGGTCGTGGATGCGGCGCGATGCCGTCATCAGGCTGCTGCCGTTCGCGGCGATCGCCGTCGCGGTCGACGTCATCCTCCACCCCGCGTGGCTCGGCTTCTCGACCGGCGACCTGCGCGCCCAGCTCACGTTCGGCCTGACGGCGGCGCCCTTGCTCTTCGTGGCGGCCACGCTCGTCCAGCTCTGGTTGACGCGTCGCCGCGGCGTGCTGTCTGTCCCGAGCGGCGCGGGCGACGCCTGGTTCCAGGCGGGTTACTACGCGGTCAACGGCCCGATCGAGGAGGCGTTCTTCCGCGGACTCGTCCAGGGCGGGCTCGGCGCGCTCACGGTGCCGCTCGTCGGATACGTCGTCGGCACGGCCGCGTACGTCCTGTACCACCGGCTCGGCTGGTCGTGGCCCGACACGCTGGCCACCGCCCTGCTCGGAGTGCCGCTCGGCCTTGCGTTCTGGCTCCTGCCTGGGCCGCCCTCCCTCCTCGGCGTGTCGATCGCCCACGTCGGCGCCACGTGCGGATTCCTCGGACTCGGGCCCCTGCTTCTGCGCAAGCTTCGGCTCGTCTGATGCCTCGACTGGACGCCGGTCAGCGGCGGACGCTCATCTGGGCCGGGCTCGCGGTCGTCCTGCAGGGCTGGAACGGCTCGCTGCTCGTGCTCGAGCTTCCGGCGGTCGCGACGAGCTTCGGCGCCAGGGTCGCGGACATCTCGAACCTCGGCTCGATCGTGATCTTCGGGGCCATCGGCGCGTGGCCGCTCGCAACGCTCGCGGACCATTTCGGCAGGCGCCGCCTGATCGCGATCGGGGTCGGGCTCTTCTCCCTCCTCGGCATCGCGACCGCGTTCGCGCCGGACCTTCGCGCCCTCACCGTCTTGAGGTTGGTCGCGTCCTCGTTCGAGATCCTCGTCGGAGGCGTCGCCACCGCGCTGGTCGTCGAGGAGGCGCCGCCGGGCCGCCGCGGCCTCGCGCTCAGCGCCCTCGCCCTTCTCTTCGGCGCCGGCCAGGCGATTCCGGTGATCGTCTACCCGCTCATAGCGCCCAACTGGCGCTTCCTGTTCCTTGCCGGCGGCATCGGAGTCGTGGTCGCGCCGTTCATCTGGCGCTATCTCCCGGAGGGCCGCGTCTGGCAGCGCGCGCACGTGTCCGGCTCGACCTTCCGGCTGCTCATTCGCCGGCCGTGGCGGCTGCGGGTGCTGACCCTCGCGGTCAGCGGGCTTGTCGGTGCGATCCTCGGCGAGCCCGCGGCGCTCTTCGTCAATCTCTATGCGAGCCGCAACCTCGGAATGTCCCCCGCGGCCATCAGCTGGATGATCGCGGCCGCCGCGGTCTTCGCGATCCTCGGCTACATGGCGGGCGGGTACGTGAGCGACCGGTTCGGCCGGCGCCTTCTCGCCGTCCTGCTGGGGATCATCACGGCGGTCTTCACCGCCGGGGGATTCGTGGCCGGCACGTTCGGATTCGTCGCCGCCAACCTGCTGTGGAGCGCGTTTGCGAGCGCCGCGACGCCGGTCGTCGGAGCGTGGTCGGGCGAGCTGTACCCCACCCGCGCCCGCGCGACGGCCGAGGCGACGACCGCCGTCGCCGGAACGGCCGGCGGCATCGTGGGACTGCAGCTCGTGGCGCAGCTGGCCCCGGCCGCAGGGCTCGGCCGCGCGGTTGCGGTGATGGCTCTCGGCGGCATCGCGGCTTCGGCCCTGCTGCTGCTTCTGCCGGAGACGAAGGGCCAGGCGCTTCCCGACTGAGGCCCTGATTGACGCGCCTCCCGGCCGGTGCTACGGTTCGCCGCGGTATATCGGCCGCATATCGGTGCGGCGTGCCGAGGGGGCGACAGAGGGGAATGGCTTCGCGGATCCAGGAGCACGAGGCGCCGGCCCACGCGTCGGTCGCCCTGCCGCCGCGCCGTCCGCGCTCGCAGAGCGAGGAGGCCTACCTCAAGATCCGCGACCGCATCGTCTCGCTCGACCTGGCGCCCGGGTCCGTCGTCAACGAGGCCCGGCTCCAGAGCGAGCTGAACATCGGCCGCACGCCGATCCGCGAGGCGCTGCAGCGGCTCGCGCACGAGAAGCTCGTGCAGAGCGTGCCCCACCGCGGCACGTTCGTCACCGACGTCAAGATCACCGACCTCGCGCGGATCACTGAGGTGCGCGTGGTGATCGAGGCGCACGCGGCCCGGCTCGCCGCCGAGCGCTGCACCGAGCGCGACGTGGCTGCCCTGTCGGAGCTGCTTGCGTCATTGCGCGCCCGGCGCGTCATGGACCAGCGCGAGCTGATGCGGATGGACCAGCAGATCCATCGCCAGATCTACGCGGCAGCGCGCAACTCCTTCCTCGAGAGCACGCTCGAGCGCTACTTCAACCTGAGCCTGCGCCTCTGGTTCCTGGTGCTCGACCACGAGGTCCGGCTGCGGGCCGCGGTGGACGAGCACGTCGAGCTCCTCGAGGCCGTCATCGCGCACGACGGCGACCGCGCGGAGGCGATCATGCGGCGGCACGTCACCGGGTTCGAGCACGAGATCCGCAAAGCGTTGGTGGGAGGACTCGACGCCCATGCCTAGGGTTTTCTTCGCGACCGACCTGCACGGATCGGAGACGTGCTGGCGGAAGTTCCTGAACGCCGCGAAGTTCTACGAGTGCGACATCCTGATCTGCGGCGGCGACATGACCGGGAAGGCCATAGTGCCGCTGGTCGAGGAGAACGGCCACTTCTCGTACACGCTCTCGGCGGAGCGGCAGGTCGTGTCAGCCGCGCAGATCGCCGACGTCGAGGCGACCATCCGGCGGAAGGGCTACTACCCGCTGCGGGTGACCCCAGAGCGCCTGCAGGAGCTCGACCAGGACACGGCCAAGCGCACGACGATGTTCCGCGAGGTCATGCTCGCGGGCGTCGAGCGCTGGATGAACCTGGCGACCGAGAAGCTCGCCGGCACGGGCGTCCGCTGCTTTGTCTGCCCCGGCAACGATGACGAGTTCGAGGTCGACGATGTGATCCGCAAGGCCGAGCTGATCGAGCTCGGCGAGGGCCGCGTGGTCGACGTCGCGGGCTTCGCGATGATCTCGACCGGCTGGTCGAACCCGACGCCGTGGAACACCCACCGCGAAGAGTCCGAGGAGAAGCTCGCCGAGCGGATAGATGCGATGGCGACGCAGATACCGGACATGGGCCACGCCATCTTCAACCTCCACTGCCCGCCTTACCGCTCAGGTCTCGACGAGGCCCCCGCGATCGACGCCGACCTGAAGCTGCTGCACGGCGGCCGCGCGCTGCGGCCGGTCGGCTCGAAAGCGGTTCGCGATGCGATCGACCGATATCAGCCCCTCCTCTCGCTGCACGGGCACATCCACGAGAGCAAGGGCGCGGTGAAGCTCGGCAAGACCGTCTCGATCAACCCGGGCAGCGCGTACGAGGAGGGAATGCTCATGGCGGCGATCATCCAGCTCGACGCCAAGAAGGGCATCAAGAGCTACCAGCTGGTGAACGGCTAATTCACGGAGTTAGGGAGGAGACATATGGCTGACGCGACCATGAGCCCGCCCGGAAGCGCAGCGGCGGGACAACGTCCATCGCTGTTCCTGCGCAACGCGACCGGGCTGGTCAAGGCCTGGTCGACGTTCGACGCGTTCGTCTACTCGTTCTGGTCCATCAACCTCATCACGCTCGGCCTCTACGGGATGTCCTTCGTCTACACGGTCCCGGACGGGCAGATCCTCGTCGGCATTCTTCTGTTCGGCGTCCTCGTGACGTTCCTCGTCATCACCTACGCGATGCTCGTCAGCGTCATGCCGCGAACGGGCGGTGACTATGCGTGGCAGAGCCGCGTGCTGGGTGGCGGGCTCGGCTTCGTCCTCTCGATCACCGGCTGGTGGTTCACCCTGTTCCTCTGGGCCCCGATCTACGCCAACATCCTCGTGGTCCAGTTCTTCTCACCGCTCGCGTACACGCTGGGCTGGACCGGCGTCGCGACCTTCTTCACCAGCCAGACCGGCGTCTTCGTCTCATGCCTCATCGTGCTTGCGTTCGTCAGCGTCGTCGTCACCGTGGGCATGGAGACGTACGCGCGAATTCAGAAGATCTGTTTCTGGATCGGCCTCGTCGGCCTGGCGGTCGTCTGCGGCCTCCTGGCCTTTGCGAGCCCGAGCGACTTCCAGAACGCGTTCAACCGTGAGGCGACGAGCCTCTTCGGCGCGCCGGCGAACGCCTACCAGGCGACGATCGACGCGGCCAGCAAGACGTTCAGCTTCACGAGCTTCAACCACTTCGACTTCGGGCCGGTTCTCCTGCTCCTGCCGTGGCTTGCCTTTTACCTGCTGTGGCCGAACTGGGGGGCGACCCTTTACGGCGAGGTCCGCGGGGCCAAGGACGTGCGCAAGCCGTTCTGGAGCATGTTCTGGGGCCTGTGGGTCACCATCGCGCTCGTCGGTCTGGTCCTTCTCTTGATGGTCAAGACCATGGGCTGGGACTTCTACCAGTCCGCCAACGCGGCCTACTGGAACTCGTACTACGCCGTCTCCGGCGCCGCGGCGCCGCCGGTGCCGATCTGGCCGTACCCGGTGATGTTCGCCGGCTGGCTCGTGCCCAACCACTTCTTCCAGGCGGTGCTCATCATCGTCATGGCGCTGTGGTTCTTCGGATGGGCCGGAACGCTGTTCCTGTCCTCGACGCGCGTCATCTTCGCCGCCGCGTTCGACCGCGTGCTGCCCGCGTGGGCGGCCAACATCTCGGCCAAGCGCCGCGTGCCGTACGGGTCGCTGATCCTGATGATCGTTCCGTCGATCGTCGTCAGCGCCATCTATGCCTACCAGCCATCGTTCACGAGCGTGTTCCTGGACGCCACCGCGGTCCTCGCGCTGACGTTCCTCGCCACGGTCGTCGCGGCGATCATCCTGCCCTGGCGGCGCAAGGATCTGTATGACGCGTCGCCGATCGCGAGCTGGAAGGTCGCCGGCGTCCCCGCGATCACGATCTTCGGCGTGATCACCGGGCTCTTCCTCCTCTTCATGCTCTACGAGTGGTCGTTCAACTCCGCCGACCTGTACGGCACGACGTTCTCGGCCACTCCGAACTCCGTCTATTACTTCCTGGCCACCTACGTCGTCGCCGTCGTCATCTACGTCGTCGCCCGCGTGGTGCGCAAGAGCCAGGGCATCGACCTGTCGCGAATCCACCACGAGATACCTGTTGAGTAGCCGACCTTCTTGAATTAGCAACTCGGCCGCCGCGGTGCCGTGCCGCGGCGGCCACTGAATTAAAGGACCGAATGCTCGAACACACACTCCGTACCTACCAGAGCCCGACCCGACTCGTGCAGAAGCTCGGCGCCATCCGCGAGCTCGGCAACGAGGCGTCGCTCCTCGGCGTCCGGCGACCGCTCCTGGTCACCGATCCTGGCGTGAAGGCCGCGGGCCTCCTCGACGTCGCCCTCGAATCCCTTCGCTCGTCCGACTGCGAGCCGGTCGTCTTCGATCGGGTCAAGGCGAACCCGCCGGTGGAGCTGGTCGACGCCGGCGCCGCGGAGTACAGGGCCCAGGGCTGCGACGGTCTCGTCGCGATCGGCGGCGGCAGCTCGATGGACACCGCCAAGGGCATCGGCGTCGTCGCCGCGCACAAGGGCAGCATCCTCGACTACGAGTGGGGCCACGACCCGATCGCGAACCGGATCCCGCCGATGATCGCGGTGCCGACCACCTCCGGGACAGGCAGCGAGGTCACGCTCTGGGCGGTCATCACCGACACCAAGCGGAAGATCAAGTTCAACGTCGGCGGCACCTCGAACATCGCGTCGTGGGTCGCGCTCATCGACCCCGAGCTCACGGTCAAGCTGCCGCCGGTCGTCACCGCGGGCACCGGCATGGACGCGCTCGCGCACGCCGTCGAGTGCTACACGATGACCTACCACCAGCCGTTCACCGACGCGGTCGCGCTGCTCGCGATGGAGTACGTCGCGCGCTATCTGCGGGTCGCGTTCTCGCAGCGCGAGAACCTCACCGCCCGCTACTACATGAGCGCGGCGGCGATGCTTGCGGGCCTCGCGTACGGCACGGATTCCGCGGGCGCGGCCCACGCGATGAGCCAGACCGCGGGCGGCGTCCACGACGCGCCGCACGGCGCGCTCACCGCGCGCCTGCTCGGACCGGTGATGGAGTTCAACCACGCCGGCGAGCCCGAGCGGTTCGCGCGCATGGCCCAGGCGTTCGGCCTCGACACGCGCGGCGTCTCGATGTGGCGCGCCGCCGAGATGGCGGTCGAGTACGTCCACGAGCTCACCGTCGACGTCGAGATCCCGAGCTTGCAGGAGCTCGGGTTCAGCGAGGACGAGATCCCCATGCTCGCCGACAAGGCGTTCGCCGACCCACAGACCATCGGCAACCCGCGCGACGTTACGGCGGCGGAGTACCGGAAGATCTACGCGCAGGCGTTCAAGCACGGTGCCCGTGGCTGAAGGTCCCCTCGCGGACCCGATCGAGGAGGCCGGGCGCATCGGCGCCGCGGCGAAGAAGGCCGGCGTGAAGGTCAAGCTGCTCGGCGGCGCGGGCATCCACCTGCACTCGCCGAGCGCCGCGAAGCCGCCGCTGAAGCGGAAGTACGGCGACCTCGACTTCGCGACCTCGAAGCAGCACCGCAAGGGCGTTCTCGAGCTCTTTCCAGCGCTCGGGTATGAGGCCAACGACCGCTTCAACCTGATGAACGGCGACCGCCGCCTGTACTTCTATGACGCCAACAACGGGCGCCAGGTCGACATCTTCATCGACGTGTTCAAAATGTCGCACGTCATCGACCTGCGCGGGAGGCTCGAGGACGACGGGCCGTGCGCGACCCCGGCCGTTCTGCTGCTCAGCAAGCTGCAGATCTACGAGGTCAACCGGAAGGACATGATCGACGTGATCGCGCTCGTCCTCGATCATCCGATCGGCGGAGGCGCCGACGAGATCGACGCCGCGTACATCGCGCGCATGGCCGCCAACGACTGGGGCCTGTACCGCACCGTCCAGCTGAACATCGGCAAGCTCACCCACACGCTCGACGAGCTGGACGTCGACCACGACGTCGTGCGCGCCCGGATCGACGAGCTGTGGTCGGTCGTCGAAGCGGAACAGAAGCCGCTCAAGTGGCGGCTGCGCGCGCAGGTCGGCGACCGCATGCAGTGGTACGAGCTGCCCGAAGAAGTCCGATCGCCATACCAAGCGGAGTGAGTCGACATGCCTGAGCTTCCCAAGCACGCCCGCGCCGTCGTCATCGGCTGCGGCATCGTCGGCAACAGCGTCGCGTACCACCTCGCGCGCCTCGGCTGGCGCGACCTCGTGCTCCTCGACAAGGGCCCGCTGCCGAACCCCGGCGGTTCGACCGGACACGCGTCGAACTTCATCTACCTCGTCGACCACTCCAAGGAGATGGCCGCGCTGACCGTCGAAAGCGTGCGCCAGTACCGCGAGCTCGGCGTCTTCACGGAATCGGGTGGCATCGAGGTCGCGCGCACGGCCGAGCGCATGCAGGAGCTCGCGCGACGCATGGCTTCGGGGCACTCGTGGGGCATCGACGGCATCTCGCTCGTCACCCCGGCCGACGTCAAGGACCTCGTGCCCTACATCAACGAGAAGATCATCCTCGGCGGCTTCTACACGGAGGGCGTCGGCGTGGTCGACTCGCTGCGCGCCGGCACGCTGATGCGTGAGAAGGCTGTCGAGATGGGCGCGCTCACCGTCGCGGCGAGCACCGAGGTGACCGGGATCGACGTCGAGCACGGCCGCGTCTCATGCGTACGCACCAAGAGCGGCGACATCAAGACCGAGTGCGTCGTGATCGCGTGTGGCGTGTGGTCGCCGCGCGTCGCGGCGATGGCGGGCGCGCGCATCGCGCTCACGCCCGCGGTGCACCAGATGATCGACGTGGGGCCGGTGCCGCAGTTCGCGGGAGCGAAGAGCGACATCGAGCACCCGATCGTGCGCGACATGGACACCAACATGTATGAGCGCCAGGCGGGCGGCGACCTGGAGATCGGCTCCTACGCCCACCGGCCGATCCTCTACGACCCGGAGGACATCCCGCCGATCGAGAAGGCCGCGCTCTCGCCGACCGAGTTCCCGTTCACGCAGGCGGACTTCGCCGCGCAGATGGAGCACGCGCTCGAGCTCATGCCGGACATCGTCGGCAACGAGAAGGTCGGGGTGAAGTACGCCATCAACGGCATCCTGTCGCTCACGCCGGACGGCATGCCCGTGCTGGGCGAGTCGTCGGACGTGAAGGGCCTGTGGTCGGCGTCGGCGGTGTGGGTGAAGGAAGGGCCCGGCACGGGCAAGACGCTGGCCGAGTGGATGGTGCACGGCGAGTCGGAGATCGACGTCCACGCCTCCGACGCCGCGCGCTTCCACGAGCACCAGAAGACGAAGGCGCACATCAAGGCGCGCGCCGCCGAGGGCTTCAACAAGACCTACGGCATCGTCCACCCGAACGAGCAGTGGGCGTCCAACCGCGACGTCCGCCTGGCGCCGTTCCACGAGCGCGAGAAGGCGCTCGGCGCGTTCTTCTTCGAGGCCGCGGGCTGGGAGCGGCCGTTCTGGTACGAGTCGAACAAATCGTTGCTCGACGAGTTCAGCGATCGCGTCACGCGCCGGACCGCGGAGTGGGAGTCGCGCTGGTGGTCGCCGATCATCAACGCCGAGCACCTCGCGATGCGCGAGCGCGCCGGCATCTTCGACCTGTCCGCGTTCACGATCTTCGACATCACCGGGCCGGGTGCGCTGGCGTCGGTGCAGTCGGTGACGCTCCGGCAGATGGACGCTCCCGTCGGCCGAAATGTGTACACGCCGGTGCTCTCGCCCAACGGCGGCTTCAAGTCCGACCTCACGATCATGCGCCTGGGCGAGGAGCACTTCCGCGTCGTGACCGGCGGCGCCGCCGGCATGTCGGACAAGAAATGGTTCAAGGACCACCTGGTGGACGGCGCGCAGCTCAGCGATCTGACCTCGTCGATGACGACCATCGGCCTGTGGGGCCCTCTCGCGCGCGACATTCTTTCGTCCGCGACCTCCGATGACGTGTCCAACGACGGCTTCAAGTTCGGCACCTGCCGCGTGATCGACGTGGGCACGGTCCGCGTGCTGGCGTCGCGGATCTCCTACGTGGGCGACCTCGGCTGGGAGCTGTACGTGCCGATGGAGCAGGGCCTCAAGCTGTGGGACACGCTGTGGGAGGCGGGCAGGCCGCACGGCCTCGCCGCCTGCGGGATCGGCGTCTACGGCACGACCGGGCGACTCGAGAAGTCCTACCGCGCGCATGGCAACGAGCTCGAGACCGAGTACAACGTCGTCGAGGCCGGCATGACGGCGCCGCGCGTGAAGGCGGAGGACTTTGTGGGCAAGGAGGCGCACCTGCGCCACCGCGAGGAGGAACCCGCCGCGATCCTCTGCACGCTGACCGTCGACGACCACACCAGCAAGAGCGGTGAGAAGCGCTACATGCTCGGCAAGGAGCCGATCCTCGCGCGCGACGGCAAGCGCCTCGTGGACCGGAAGGGCCGCGGTTCGTATGTGACGAGCGCGGGGGCCGGGCCGTCGGTGGGCAAGCACATCCTGATGGCGTACCTGCCACCCGAGCGCGCCACCGTGGGCGAGCAGCTGAGCGTCGAGTACATGGGCGAGCGCTACCCGGTCACGGTCGCGGTCGTCGGATCGACGCCGCTCTTCGACCCCGAGAACCTGCGCGTGAAAGGCGCCGAGCCAGTCAAAGCCGCCTCTTGAAGATCCTCGTCTGCGTCAAGCGCGTGCCGTTCACTGGCGGCAAGATGGTGCTCAACGTCGACTCGACTGCGCTCGAGACGCGGCACCTCGGCTTCACGATCAGCCCGCACGAGGAGTGCGGCGTCGAAGAGGCGGTGCGCATCATCGAGGCCGGTGGGGGCGAGTCGGTGGTTCTCACGCTCGGGCCCGGTGAGGCGGTGGAGCAGCTGCGCGACGCGATGGCGCTGGGGATCGACCGCGCGATCCTGCTCCAGACGGACGGCGCCGAGTGGGACGGCGAGGCGACGGCGGCGGCCATCGTCGAGGCGATCCGCGCCGACGAGGCTGCATCAGGTCCGTTCGACCTGATCTTTTTCGGCAACGAGTCCGCCGACGCGGGCGGTTACCAGGTCGGCCTGCGGGTCGCGCATGCGCTTGGCCGGCCCTGCGCGACGGGCCTGAAGGCCGTGAAGGTGGAGGGCGGATCCGTGCGCTGCGAGCAGGACACCGGCGCGGGCCGCGACGTTTACGTGTTGCAGCTGCCCGCCGTCGTGACGGTGAAGGAGGGGCTGAACCTCCCGCGCTACCCGTCGGTGCCGGGCCGGATGCGCGCGGCGCGAAAGGCCGTCGCGACGGTCACGCCTTCGCGAACCGAATCGCACCTCCGGCTCGTCAAGCTCGCCGTTCCGGGCGGAGGCGGACGGCGGGCGGAATCGCTCGGCACCGGCGCCGCCGCCGCGCCGGCGGTCGTCGAGATGATGCGCAAGGCGGGGATCGTCTGATGGCGCCCGTCGTCGTCCTCATGGAGCCGGGCGACCCTTCGCTGCAGGCGATCACCCTTGCGCGGACGTTCGGCGATCCCGTGCACGCGGTGCATTCGGCCGCGGTCGAGCCGTTCGCGCCGGATGCCCTCGCTGCCATCCTCCAGCGCGCGGCCGACGATCTCGGCGCCGCGGCCGTCTTCGCCGCCGGCACCGACCGCGGCAACGACGTGATGGCGCGCCTTTCGGCGCGCACCGGGCTACCGCTGGCGGCCAATGTCACGGCCGCTACGCCGGGCCAGCCGGTCCGGCTCACTCGGCAGCGCTGGGGCGGCAGCCTGCTCGAGGAAGCCGAGCTGCATTCGGCGCGGCCCCTGATCACGGTGGCGCCGCACGTCTTCCCGGTGGCCAACGGCGAGGCGCCCGTCGAGGTCGACGTGCAGCCGTACATCGCGGCCCTCGATCCGAAGGACCTCGCCGTGCGCGTCGTCGAGCACGTCGAGCCGCCGGGCGGTGGCGTCTCGCTCGCCGAAGCGAAGGTCGTAGTCAGCGGCGGGCGAGGCGTGGGCTCGAAGGAGGGCTTCGCGATCCTCGAAGACCTTGCGGCGGTTCTCGGCGCGAGGGTCGGCTGCTCGCGCGTCGTGACGAGCGCGGGCTGGCGGCCGCACACCGATCAGGTTGGCCAGACGGGGACGAAGATCGCGCCGGAGCTCTACATCGCGTGCGGGATCAGCGGCGCCACGCAGCACATGGCGGGGTGCAAGGCGGCCAAGCGCATCCTTGCGATCAACTCCGACCCTGAGGCGCCGATCATGTCGCTCGCGGACTACACCGTCGTGGGCGACCTCAAGGAGATCGTGCCCGCGATCACGGCGGAGCTGCGGGCAGTGAGAGGCACGTCCCCTCCCAACCCTCCCCGCTTGCGGGGAGGGGCTGAAGCGTGATCTATCCGGCGCTGCTCGCGATCGCGATCGTCGTCGCGGGCGCGCTGTTCGCGCGGCAGGCGCTCGTGCTCTACCGGCTTGTGCGCAATGGGAAGCCGACGTCCCGCTTCGACGAGGTTCCGAAGCGCGTCGAGGCCGAGGCCGTGGTCGTGGTCGGCCAGAGCAAGCTCCTGCAGCGGCTCGGTCCGGGGCTGATGCACGCCGCGATCTTCTGGGGCTTCATCGTCCTCTTCCCGACCATCGTCATCGCGATGATCGGCGCGGCGGACCCGCACGCGACGCTGCCGTGGCTGGGCGCGCAGGGCTGGTACGCGTTCCTCGTCGACGTGTTCGCCGTGCTCGTGTTCGCCGGCGTGCTGGCGGCGTTCTACATCCGCAAGGTGCAGCGCCCCAAGCGGTTCTGGGGCAGCCACCTCGGCGAGGCGGACCTGATCCTGCTGTGGATCTCCGGAATCGTCATCTCTCTCGTCGCCTGGCACTCGAGCCAGATCGCGCTCGGCTACAACGACTACCCGCGCGAGTGGGCGCCGGTCTCCAACGCGGTCTCGACGCTCTGGCACGGCTCGTGGGTGCAGGTTCTCGAGCGGGTCTCGGTGTGGGCGCACGTGCTCCTCATCCTCGGCTTCCTCGTCTATCTGCCCTACTCCAAGCACCTGCACATCCTGGTCGCCGCGATCAACGTCTTCTTCACCCGGACGCGCCGTCGCGGCCGCCTCGAGCCCGTCGACTTCGGCAAGCCCGACGCCGAGGTCCGGCTGGGCGCCGCCACGGCGAAGGACCTCACCTGGAAGGAGGTGCTCGACACGATGTCGTGCACCGAGTGCGGCCGCTGCCAGGACGCGTGCCCGGCGTTCGCGACCGGCAAGGAGCTCTCGCCGAAGCTGCTGATCATGGGCCTGCGGGACCAGGTCCGCGCGCAGAGCGACAAGGCGCTCGTGCCGAACGCGGTGAGCGCCAACGTGGTGTGGGACTGCGTCACGTGCGGCGCGTGCATCCGTGAGTGCCCCGTCGGCATCGAGCACATCGACCACATCGTCGACATGCGCCGCAACCTCGTGATGCTGGAGTCGAAGTTCCCGGAAGAGGCGGGCGCGATGCTTCGCGACACCGACCGCGCCGGCAACCCGTGGGGCAAGCCGCCGTCGGACCGCACGGCGTGGGCCGACGGCCTCGACGTGCGCGTGCTGCAGCCGGGCGACGCGCCGCCGGACGTCCTGTTCTGGGTCGGCTGCGCGCCTGCGTTCGACGAGCGGGCGAAGCAGGGCGCGCGATCGACGGCGAAGCTCCTCAAGACGGCCGGTGTCGACTTTGCGATCCTCGGCCCGCGCGAGACGTGCACCGGCGACCCGGCTCGCCGCATGGGGGACGAGTTCACCTACCAGAAGCAGGCGAACGCGAACGTCGAGACGCTGAACGCGGCGAAGGTGACGAAGATCATCACCACCTGCCCGCACTGCTTCAACACCATCGGCAACGAGTACCGCGACTTCGGCGGCGCGTACGAGGTCGTCCATCACACCGAGTTCCTCGCCCAGCTCGTCGCCGAGGGCAAGCTGCAGCCGGAGGCGGGCGGGCGGACGATCACGTACCACGACTCCTGCTACCTCGCGCGGCACAACGACGTGATCGCCGCGCCACGCGCGCTCGCGGCGGCGAGCGGCAAGACCGTCGAGATGGCGCGCAGCGGCAGGCGCACTTTCTGCTGCGGCGCGGGCGGCGCGCGCATGTGGATGGAGGAGCGCGGTCGGCCAATCAACGAGGAGCGGGTGCGCGAGGCGGCCGAGACCGGCGCGGACACGCTCGCGGTCGGCTGCCCCTTCTGCACCGTGATGCTCGACGACGGCGTGCGCAACACGGGCGCGAAGATGCAGGTGATCGACCTCGCCTCGCTGCTCCACGAGGCCGTGGAGCGGAAGAAGTCCGCGGGCCTGAGCTGATGGCGACGGAGCGTGCACGCGCCATCGTGATCGGCGGCGGCATCACCGGAGCCAGCGTCGCGTATCACCTCGCCAAGGCGGGGTGGACCGACACTCTGCTGCTCGACAAGGGCGAGCTCACCAGCGGCTCGACGTGCCACGCGGCCGGCCTGGTCACGCAGTTCAACCCGTCGGCGACGATGATGCGGTTTCGCCGCTACAGCATCGAGCTGTACCGCGAGCTCGGCGTGTTCGAGACCGTAGGCAGCCTTCGCTTCGCGTCGAGCAAAGAGCAGCTCATGGAGCTGAAGCGCGGTGTCAGCCGCGCGCGCGGCATCGGGCTCGACGTCGAGCTGGTTTCCGCAGACGAATGCCTGCGGCTGATGCCGATCATCACCGACGATTCGCTCTACGGCGCGGTCTGGGTGCCGGGAGACGGCCACCTCGACCCACACACCGCCACTCACGCCCTGGCCCGCGCGGCTCGGGAACTCGGCGCGCGCGTGATGACCGACACGCGGGTCACGGGCATCGAGCTCGACGACCGGGGCGCGGTGCGCGCGGTAAACACGCCGCTCGGCCGGATCGAGACGGACGTCATCGTCATCGCGGGCGGCCTGTGGGCACCCCAGATCGCGGCGATGGCGGGCGCGCCGCTCGTCTCGATCCCCGTCGACCACCAGCACGCCGCGCTGGCGGCGGTCGAGGGACACCAGGCGCCCCACGACATGCCGTGCTTCCGCGACCCCGACAACCTCGTTTACGGAAAGTCGGAAGCAGGCGGGATCGTGCTCGGCGGGTACGAGGGTGACCCGGTCGCGCGCTGGATCGACGGGGCGCCGTGGGACCACTCCGGCGACTCGCTGCCGCCGGACGAGCAGCGCTTCGAGCCGCTCCTCCAGGGCGCCGCCCGGCGGTTCCCGCACCTCGGCGAGGCCGGCATCGTCAAGCTCGTCTGCCACCCGGACGCGATGACGCCCGACTCGAACCCGCTCGTGGGCCCCATGCCGGGCGTTCCCGGCATGTTCATCGCGGCCGGGCTGTCGCTGAACGGTTTCGGCGGCGCTGGTGGAATCGGGCGGGCGCTCGCGCAGGTGATCACCACCGGCGAGACGGACGTCGACCTCTACGCGTACCGGCCGTGGCGCTTCGGTCCGGTGCACCGCGACGCGCGCTACTCGTCGGAGCTCGCGCGCGAGTCGTACCGCTACTACTACCTGCTGCGCTACCCGCTCGACGCCGACGAGTGGGGGCGGCCAAAGCGAACGAGCGCGCTGCACTCGCGGATGCAGGATCTAGGCGCCGTGTTCGGCGCCAAGCACGGCTGGGAGCGGCCGGAGCATTTCGACTACGGGCACGCGTGGCGGCGCGCGGGCGCGGACCAGCGAAAATTCGGCTGGACGAGGCCGCCGTGGTTCGAGCTCGTGGGCGAGGAGCACCACGCATTTCGCGAGACGGCCGGCATCATCGACATGAGCTCGTTCGGCAAGTTCGAGGTCACCGGCCCCGGCGCGCTCGCGCTGCTCGAGCGCGCGTCGGGCAACCTGATCGACCGCCCGGTGGGCAGCGTCGTCTACACGCAGTTCCTCGAGCGCAACGGCGGCATGGCGGCGGACGTGACCGTGACGCGGCTGGCGGCCGACCACTTCCGCGTCGTCACGGGCGCGGGCTACGTGAACAGCGACATGGGCTGGCTGCGGATGCAGGTCGGCGAGGGAGACGCGCCGGTCGAGATCCGCGAGTCGAGCGAGGACCTATCGGTGATCGGCCTCTGGGGACCGCGCGCGCCGGAGATCCTCGCGGAGGTCACCGGCGACGAGATCGCGTTCCCGTTCATGCACGCGCGCTACGTGCGGATTCACGGCGCAAGGGTCCTCGCGCAGCGCGTCACGTACGTGGGCGAGATGGGCTGGGAGCTCTATGTCGAGCCGCACTGGGCCGGCCAGGTGTGGGACCGGCTGATGTCGGCCGGGGCGCCGCTGGGCCTGCGTCCCGGCGGCTACCGCGCGCTCGACTCGCTGCGCATGGAGAAGGGCTATCGCTACTACGGCACCGACCTGACGCTGCTCGACACCCCGTTCGAGGCGGGGCTCGGCTTCTGCGTGAACCGTGAGAAGTGGCCCGCGCTGAGCGCGGAGATCACGCGGCGCCTGCGGACGCTTGTCGTCGGCGACCGCGAGTACCTCACGCTCTACGGCGGAGAGGCCGTGCACGCCGGCGGGGCGGTCGTCGGGCGGGTGCGGAGTTGCGCGTACGGTTTCACCGCGCACGCCAACATCGCCTACTCGTACCTGCCGGTCGAGCTCGGGCCTGACGCGCGCGTCGAGGTCGAGATGTTCGGCGAGCTGGTGCCTGCGGTGGTCACGAACGACGCGGTGGTCGCGAAGAGTGGCGTCGCCGCGCGCTGAGGAGGCCGCCGCCAGGGTCGCGCTGTGGCGCGGGCGCGACGTGCGCGTGTCGCCACTTTCGGGTGGTCTGACGAACGAGAACTACCTGGTCGACGTCGAGGGCGAGCGCTACGTGATGCGCGTTCCCGGCGCGTCGACGGAGCTCCTCTCGATCGATCGCGACAACGAGGTGTACAACACGGTCGCGGCCGCGGAGACCGGCATCGGCCCGCGCGTGCTCGAGCACGTTCCCGGGCTCGACGTCATGGTGCTCGAGTTCATCCCCGGCGCGACGATGTCGGCGGAGACGCTCGGGTCGGTGCACATGGCGCGGCGGATGGCGGAGTCGTTCAAACGCCTCCACTCGGCCCGGCGGTTCAAGCAGGACTTCAACATGTTCCGGCTCATCGAGTACTACCTGCGGATCGTGGATGAGCACGGCGTCACCATTCCGCACGCCTACCGCGACAGGCTGCCGGTGGTGGCGGAGATCGAGCGCGCGGTCGGTGTGCACGCGCTGCCCGCGGTGCCCTGCCACAACGACCTGCTGTGCGAGAACTTCATCGACGACGGCGCGTCGCTGCGCATCGTCGACTACGAGCTCAGCGGCAACAACGACCCGTGCTTCGACCTCGGCAACACGGCCCAGGAGGCGATCTTCAACGACGACCTCCGCGAGATCCTGTGCGAGGCGTACTTCGGCCACGCCGATTTGCGGCAGCTGGCGCGGATGAACCTGTTCGCTCTCATGTCGGACGTCGGCTGGACGCTGTGGGGCGCGATCCAGGCGAAGATCTCGACGATCGACTACGACTTCGCCGGGTACTACACCGCCCGGTGGGAGCGGGCGCTTGCGGTGATGGAGACGGACCGGTTCCAGATGTGGCTGCGCGAAGCGGCCGGCGGTTAGCCAGAACCCCGCCCTAGCCCTCCCCCGGGGCGACGCCCGGGGGAGGGGACTGGTTAGCTCAGGCCGATTATTTCTCCGTTCTCGTCGATGTCCATGCCGGCCGCGTTCGGGGTCGTCGGCAGGCCCGGCATCGTGCGGATCTCGCCGCAGATCGGGTAGATGAACCCGGCGCCGACGGAGGCGCGCACCTCGCGAACCGGCAGCGTCCACCCGGTCGGCGCGCCCATCAGCTTCGGGTCTGACGAGATCGAGTACTGCGTCTTCGCGATGCACACCGGCAGGCGGCCGAACCCGCTCTTCTCGAAGGCGTCGATCTGCTTCGCCGCGCCCGCGGTGTACTCGACGCCCGCAGCGCCGTAGACGCGCAGCGCGACCGTCTCGATCTTCTCGCGCAGCGTCGCCGCGTCGGGATAGAGCAGCTTGAACGTGCTCGGCTCCTCGGCCGCCTCGGCGACCATCTCGGCCAGCTCGGTCGCCCCGGCGCCGCCCTTGGCGAAGTTGTTGGTGACGGCGGATCGCACGCCGAGGTGCTCCGCGAGCTCGCGAATCGCGCGGTGCTCGGACGCGTGATCGCCCGGGAAGGAGTTGATCGCCACCACCGGCGTCACGCCGTGCAGCTGGATGTTCTCCACCTGCTTGCGGAGGTTCGCCGCGCCCGCCATGACGTCGTCCGGGTTCTCCTTCAGCAGGTCCGGGGGCAGCGGCCGGCCGGCGACGATGCGGTACTTGCCGGAGTGCGCCTTCAGGGCGCGCACCGTCGCGACCACGACAGCCGCGTCAGGCGCGAGGCCCGACGTGCGGCACTTGATGTTGAAGAAGCGCTCGGCGCCCATGTCGGCGCCGAAGCCGGCCTCGGTGACGAGGAAGTCGCCGCCGTGGATCGCGATCATGTCGGCGAGGATCGACGACGCGCCGTTGGCGATGTTGCCGAACGGGCCCGCGTGGACCATCACCGGGGTGTTCTCGAGCGTCTGTAGCAGGTTCGGCTTGATCGCGTCGCGCATGATCACCGTCATCGCGCCGCCGGCCTTCAGGTCGTCAGCGGTGATGGGCTTGCCGTCGCGCGCGAGGCCGATCACGATGCGGCCGAGCCGCTGGCGCATGTCCTTCAGCGAGGTGGACAGCGCGAGCACGGCCATGATCTCCGACGCCGCGGTGATGTCGAAGCCGGTCTGGCGCGTGACGCCGTCCTCGGTCGCGCCGAGGCCGACGACGATCGAACGCAGCACGCGGTCGCTGACGTCGAGCACGCGGCGCCACGTGATGCTGTGGAGGTCGACCGGGAACTCGCGCAGGTTGTGGTGGATGAAGTTGTCGATCATCGCCGCGAGCAGGTTGTGCGCCGCAGTGACGGCGTGGAAGTCGCCGGTGAGGTGGAGGTTGAGCCGCTCCATCGGGACGACCTGGCTGTAGCCGCCGCCGGCAGCGCCGCCCTTGATGCCGAAAGTCGGGCCCATCGAAGGCTGGCGGATGGCGACGGTCGCGCGCTTGCCGATCTTGCTCAGCGCGTCGCCGAGGCCGACCGTGGTCGTCGTCTTGCCCTCGCCGAGCGGCGTCGGCGTGATCGCGGACACGACGACGTATTTCGCCTTCGGCCGATCCTTGAGCTCCTCGATCGCTTCGAGCTTCACCTTCGCGACGTCGTGCCCGTACGGCTCGAGCAGGTGCTGGCCGATGCCCATCTTCGCGGCGATCTCGGGCATGGGCAGCAACTTCGCCCGGCGGGCAATTTCGAGGTCGGTCGGAAATTCCGTCACAGCCACACCACCACTCCTTTCACTGCAGGCGCGCCAGCATCTCCTGGCGCCATCTCTCGGTCGGTTCGATCTCGTTGAAGGTGAAGACGTGCAGCCCGGCGACCTTGCGGTCGGGCTGCGCGAAATCGGGCATCAGGCTCGGCGCGAACCGGCTCGGATCGTAGCCACCGGGCGAGATCATCCGCATGAGCCAGTTCGAGTGGCCCTTGAGGAAGCGCGCGGAGTCGCTGATGCCGATGCGGGTCGAGACGCGGAGCAGCTTTGCGGGGTCGGTGACGCCGGCCATCCCGATGAAGATCGGCAGCTGCACGCCGCGTTTGCGCACACGCACGACCCACCTCTTTATGACGCCGACGTCGAAGCACAGGTTGCTCACGATGTAGGTGGCCAGCCGTCGCTTGTCCCACATGGCCTGGATCGTCAGGTCGTCGTCGATGAAGCTGTGGCTCTCGGGATACCCGGTCACGCCGACGTTCTTGAGCGCCAGCTGCTGTTCGCCGATCGCGCTGAGCAGCGAGACCGAATCCGGAAACGCTCCGGCCGCCTCGCGGGAATCGCCCGCGACGATGAACACGCTGCCGCCGAGCGCTACGAGCCGAGGGCCGATCTCCTTCAGGTGCGCGACGTCGCGCACGAGCCTGGCGGCGACGTGGGGGACGACCTCGAAGCCGTCCGCGTGCAGGCGTTCCGCGAGCGCGAGCGTGGCGTCGATGCCGCGCTTCGGGGACGACGTGATGGTGATCGTGACCTCGCGAGGCACGCTCGCCGCGACGAGGGTCGCCGCCTCCTCGGTGGGCAGGATCTCGTAGCGGGGGTGGGTCAGGAAGCGCGTCAGGGCCTCGCGCGAGTTCGCGTCGAGGCGGAGGCGAGGGCGGGCCGAGCGGGTCACCACCACCGGTGTCGCATCATACGCCCCTGTCGCGCTGTGCGCAACACTCAGAGCTGGAAGGGCGCGGGCAGGGCGAGCACCACGTTGCGGTCGGCCGCAGTTCCGCGCCGGTACGATCCGGCGCCGGCGAGCGGGTCGTTGGCGGCCAGCTCACGATGCAGTCCGGCGAGCTCGTTCGCGGTCAGCGCGTCACCAGGCTCGACCGCGCCGTCGTGGTCGACGATCGTGCACGCGATGCCGAGCCGGCCGCTGCCGGCGTCGAAGATCTCGACCAGGCGTGCCTGCGTCGGCCAGTCGATCATCGACGCGGTTGTCACCTCCCAGAAGCCGACCGAGACGCCCTCCCGGTTCGCGTGGGCGACGACCCGGTTGGTGTGGGTGTGCCCGTTGAGCCAGAGGATCACGTTGGGGAAGCGGTGAAGCAGGTGCAGGAGCTCGGCCCCGCGCGCGCCGCCGGGCGCGCGGTCGTTGACCATCGTGATCAGCGGGTGGTGGGAGACGATGACCACCAGCCGCTTCTCGTTCGGCGAATGCACCTCGGCAAGCCGTTCCTCGAGCCAGGCGAGCTGCGCGGGGTCGATGCAGCCGTCCGCGCCGCCGGCGGCGCACGCCGTGTCGAGGACGATCACGCGAACCCGGCGGGTGTCGTGCACGTAGTAGGCCGTGCCCTCGGCGCGATTCGCCGCGCTGAACCCGTGGCCGCCGGCCGCGAGGTACCCGTCGACGAAGCCCGCCAAGCCGATAGGCGCGCGTGTCGCATCCGGCGTGACGGCGATCGTCGGTCCGGCCATGAACGCCTCCGGCTTGCGCACGAAGAGCTCGAGCGCCGTCGCCGGTTCGATGCCGTCGCCGACCGCGATCGGCTTCCGGCCGCCGGTCATCAGCGCCGCGAGCTCCGCGTTCATGACGCCCACGCCCTGGCACAGCTCCTCGTGGTTGCCGTGGCATCCGATCCAGGGCATGCGGAGGCCCGCGGCCTGGAACGGACGCTGCGCGCGGTCGAGGACGCCTGGCAGGTGTGGAAAGCCGTAATCGATGCGGAAGCGAGCGCGCCCGTAGCCGCCCCCGTCCGGCTTCCAGAAGATGTCGTCCGGCCACGCCGGCGCCTGCACCGACTCGAGCTCCGGCCCGCCCGACCCAGGCGCCACCATCCCGCCGCCGAGCAACGCGAAGAACGTCGCCAGCTCGTTGCCCTGGCCGTTGTCGATGGCGTCGCCGCTCATCACCGCGAGGTCGATGGCGCCGCCCGCCACAGGCCCTGCGTCGATGGCGTTGATCGTCGCGACCATCTCGTCGATCGCCCGCGCGTTCAGGGCCTCCTGCGGCCGCTGCATCGTGAGCAACTCCTTGAAGCGCGGGTCACCGGCGTAGCGGTTGAGGAATTCGAACCGCGCCGGCGACTCGACGTCGGTGAAGTGGAGGTCGGTCAGATGGGCGATGGTCAGCAGCGCGCCGCGACCCGCGCGCAGCTGCGACCCGAGCGGGCCGGTGAGCTCGGTCCGCGTGACGTGCCGCTCGCCCGCCGCCTCCTCGATGGCGCGGTAGGGCGCGATCGCGCCGGCGCGCAGCGTGCGTCCCGCGACGAGCGTCCTCTCGTGAGTCAGCAATGCAGAGCCCGACGGCCGGCGGCGGCGCCGGGTCTCAGGCTTCCGCGGCCGCCGACGGCGTCGTGTCGCGCGCGATCAGGACCGGGTCGGGCCGCACCTGGAGCTTCACGCGGGTGCCCGCGGTGTGCGAACCCACTTCGGACGTAGGCATCTGCGCGAGCACGATCGCATCGCCGAGGTCGACCGTAACGCGGCTCATGGCACCCAGGAAGGAAACCGCGATGATGGTGCCGGTCAGCGGCCCGGAGTCCGCCCCGTCGGCGGTGAGGCTCATCGCCTCGGGCCGGATGAGCGCCGTGGCCGGGCCGTCGGGTGTGTCGGCCTTGACCAGCGGGATGCGCACGCCCCGCACGTCGACGGCGCCGCCCTTCACCATGCCCTCGAGCCTGTTCGTCAGGCCGACGAACTCGGCGACGAACGAGGTCGCAGGCCGCGAGTAGACGACCGTCGGCGGGCCGAGCTGCTCGAGCCGGCCCTTGTTCATCACGCCGACGCGGTCGGCGATCGCGAGCGCCTCCTCCTGGTCGTGCGTGACGAACAGGGTGGTGATCCCGACCTCGAGCTGCACGCGGCGGATCTCGTCGCGCAGCCGCGAACGCACCTTGGCGTCGAGAGCCGACAGCGGCTCATCGAGCAGCAGCACCTTGGGCCGGATCGCCAGCGCGCGCGCGAGCGCGACTCGCTGCTGCTGGCCACCCGAGAGCTGTTGCGGATAGCGATCGGCGAACCCTGAGAGGCCGACAAGCTCGAGCATCTCGCCGGCGCGGCGCATTCGGTCGGCCTGGTTGACGCGGCGCATCTGGAGGCCGAACGCGACGTTCTGGATCGCGGTCATGTGAGGGAACAGCGAGTAGGCCTGGAAGACCATGCCGACCCCGCGCCGGTTGGCGCCGAGCTGGGTGACGTCGGTGCCCCCAAATGAGACGTTGCCGCTGGTGACCTCGTCGAGGCCGGCCACGAGGCGGAGCGCGGTCGTCTTGCCGCACCCCGACGGACCGAGCAGCGCCACGAGCTCGCCCGGTGCGATCGTCAGCGAGAGCTCATCCAGCGCGACCACGCCGGCGAAGACGCGCCGCAGCTTCTCGAGTCGGACCTCGATGCCGCTGGAGCTTTGCGTCGTGGCTGTCTCGCTCATCACTTGACGTCACCCAGACCGCCGACCGGAACGCGGCCGCGTCCGACGAATGAAAGCACGATCAGGATCACGAACGCGAACAGCAGCGAGGCGACCGCGACGGCGATGGACGTGTTGGCGTCGACGAGCGAGACGAACTGGATCGCGACCTGCAGGTTCTCGTAATTCATGATGTTCGCAAAGGTGAACTCGCCGAGGACCAACGCGACCGAGAGCAAGGCCGCATTGAGGATGGCGCTTCGCATGTTCGGCACGACGACGCGCAGCATCACCGTCCCCCATCCCGCGCCAAGGCTGCGCGCGGCTTCGGTCAGCGTCTTCAGGTCGATCGCTCCGAGGCCGGCGTCCAGCGCGCGATACGCATAGGGAAGGACGAGGATCAGGTACGCGAACGACAGCGCGAGGATCGAGTCCGTGAAGTTCAGGCTGATCCAGATGTAGATCGGCTTGATGCCGACGACCAGCGCGATGGCAGGCACCGTCAGCGGCATCAGGCAGATGAACTCGACGACGCGGCTGAGCCCCGGCAGCCGCAGCCGAACCCACACCATGGTCGGCAGGATGAGCAGCAGCATCATCAGCGACGTGATCACTGCGAGCTCGAGCGAGACGGTGATCGCGTCCGCGAGCTCTGGCGTGCTCGGGATCCGTATCCACGCGTCCAGGTTCCGGGGCGAGTTGACATCGTTGCCCCGGGTCGAGAACTCGAGCATCGCGAAGATCGGCACGAGGAAGAAGAGGCCGGCGAGGACGAAGATGGCGAGCCGGAACGCTCGCAGCCTGAACCGGCGGGAGGCGGTCATCGCAGCCAGTGCGCCGTGCGCCGCTGCAGCAGCGTGTACAGGCTCATGACGACCAGGACCACGAAGATCATCGCCACGGCGAGCGCTTTCGCAAGGCCGGGCTGGCTCGAGCCTGTCTCGCTGGTGAGCAGGGCCTGGACCTGGAGGGGCGCGATGATGCCTCCCTGCGTCACCAGCGCCGCCACCGTCGCGTAGGCGGAGAAGGCGTTGGCGAAGAGCAGCAGCGTGCACCCGAGGAACGCGGGGAACAGCAGCGGTCCGGCGACGAACCTCCAGTAGTGCCACGTGCTGCCGCCGAGGCTTTCGGTCGCCTCCCGCCACTGCGGGCGGATGCCGTCGAGCGCGGGGATGAAGACGAGGACCATCAGCGGGATCTGGAAGTAGAGGTAGATCAACGTGAACCCGCTGGGCTCGAATAGCCAGACGGTGTCCGGGTACATGTTGATCCCGCGGTCGAGCAGCAGCTTGTAGACGATGCCCTCGGTGCCGATCGTGGCCACGAACGCAAATGCAAGCGTCACGCCACCGAACTGCGCGATCACGCCCGATGCCGACATCACGGTCCGGCGCAGGAAGCCATGTGGGTTCCCCGTCGCGACCGCGTACGCGAGCAGCGCTCCAAGAACGGCGCCGACCAACGCGCTCACCGCCGAGATCTGGAAGCTCGTGATGAACGCCTTGTACATGTACGGCTTGTTGATGCCCTCGTAGTTGGACAGCGAGATGCTGCCGTCGGAGGCGACCAGCGAGCCGGCGACGATGATGGCGGTCGGCAGCAACAGGAAGATGCCGACGTAGATGAAGAACGGGACGACCCCCAGCCAGGAGAGGGGGAGGCGCCGCCCGCCCGACGTCGGGCGAGCGGCGGTTTCGAATGCCGGGTTACCGGCTGCGGTCAACTAACGGCCTGAGACCAGTTGGCCTGCACGTACTGGCTGGCCTTCGACGTCTGGTCCCCGCTCGGGACCTGAGGGGTGCCGTTCACCGCGGGGAGCTTTGCGGCCGCGGTCGCGTCGATCGTTCCGGCCGTGGTCATCGCCGCTTGGCGGACCGGGCGCGCGCCGCCCTTGAGCCAGAGGTTCTGACCGGCGTCGGAGTAGAGGAACTCCTCCCACAGCCGCGCGGCGGCGGGGTGCGGAGCGGCCTTGTTGATGGCCTGGCTGTAGTAGCCGCCGATGATCGCGTTCGACGGAACGAAGATCTTCCAGCTGGAGACGTCCTTGCCGTGCGAGGCGGAAAGGTAGTCCCACTCGAACAGGACCGGCGTCTGGCCGGACTTGACGGTGGCGGCGGTGCCGACGACCGGCACGTAGTTGCCCTTCTGCTTCAGCTGGTGGAAGAAGTCGACGCCCTTGCTGACGTCGTCCAGCGAGCCGCCGTTGGCGACCGACGCCATGATGACGCCGTTCAGCCCCTGGTTCGACTTCGTGGGGTCACCGGCCAGCGCGACCCGGCTCTTGAAGGCGCTGCCGAGCAGGTCCTGCACCGACGTGATGGCCGGCACTTTGGTCGAGTCGTAGCCGATGCCCATGTACCCGCCGTAGTCGTTGTACCAGGCGCCGCTCGCGTCCTTCGCCCCGGCCGGGATGTCGTTCCATTCCTTGACCTGGTAAGGGGCGAACTTGCTCGCGTTCGCAAGCGCGACCGAGAGGCCGACGTCGACCACGTCCGGGGCACGGCTGGTGCCGTCGAACGCGTTGACCTCGTCCTGGCTGCTGCCGTTCGGGTTGAGCGAGGTGATCTTGATCCCGTACTTCGCCTCGAACGTGCTAATGATCTCGCCGTAGTTCGCCCAGTCCGGAGGCAGCGCGATGACGGTGAGCTTGCCCTCCGCCTTGGCTGCGGCGACGAGAGCGTCCATGCCGCCGCCCGCGTCGGCCGACGTCTGCGTCTTCCAGTCGACCGAGCTGCCGCCGCCCGTGCTCGTAGAACCACACGCCGCCACGACGAGCACAGTCGCCACGGTCAGCGCCAAACGATGGAACCGTCGCCAGTTCATACCCTTCTCCCAGAGTGATGGATGAAGGCGCCGGCGGCGTGTTGGTGAGCCGGCCGAAACGCCCAGACGGGTGTCAATTTAGGCCGAAACTCGACCGCCGTGGGGGATAGGTTGCCGACAGATTTGTTAGGCGCAGGTTAAGGGTTGGGTTGAACGCGGCGGCTGACGAGCCGGGTTACCCGACGGCTTTCGCCCAGTTCGCCGCCAGGTAGGCGCGCGCGGCCTTCGCCTGGTCGGGCGTGAGGAAGAGCGGCGTTCCGGTCGTCTGCGGCAGCGCTGCGTAAGCGGTGGGGTCGAGCGTGCCCGTGGTCTGCATCGCCGCGAGCTCGACCGGGCGCAGGCCGGCGCGGAGCCACTCGTTCTGACCTGTGCTCGAGTAGAGGTATTCCTCCCACAGGCGCGCCGCGGCCGGGTGCGGGGCGTTCCGGTTGATCGCCTGCGCGTAATAGGTGCCGAGGACCTGCGTCCCGGGGACGACGACCTGCCACGTCGTGACGTTGATCGCCTGGGCCCGCGAGATGAACTCCCAGTCGAGCACCACGGGCGTCTGGAGCGCCTTGACGGTGTTCTGCGTCGCGTGAATCGCTAGGAAGTTGCCCTTGAGCTTGAGCTTGTGGAAGAACTCGACGCCGGGCGCGATGTTGTCGAGGGTGCCGCCTTCGTTGAGCGCGACCATCATCACCGCGGCAAGCGCGTTGTCGTCAATCAGCGGGTCGCCCTTCAGCGCGACCTTCGCCTTGAACTTCGCCTGCAGCAGGCCGTCGACCGTCGTGACCGGCGGAAGTTTGGACGTGTCTTCGCCGATCGCCATGTAGCCGCCGTAGTCCTGCACCCAGGCGCCGTCGCCCTCCTTCTGGATGTCTGGGATGGAGTCCCACGCCGCGACCTTGTAGGGCGCAAAGTCCGCCACGTTCGCCAGCGCCACCGTCATGTTCAGGTCGAAGACGTCGGGCGCGTTCTTTCCCTTCGCCGCCTTGTTCGCGGCCTCGATCTGGTCCTGGCTCAGCGCGTTCGGGTCGAGCTCGTTCACCTTGATCCCGTACTGCCTGGTGAAGCCGTCGATGAGGGCGCCGTAGTGCGCCCAGTCGCGGGGCAGCCCGATGACGTTCAGCTCCTTCTCGGCCTTCGCCGCCGCCACCAGCGCGTCCATGCCGCCGCCGTCGTGGGCGGACGCGTTGGTGACCCACGGGTCGGTCGTGTGGGACGCCGCCGGCGTCGACGAGCTGCACGCCACGATCAGCAGCACGAGCCAGGCGGCCAGCGAAACGGCTACACGACGCACGGCGCACAGGTTAGGCGGACGGACCCGGTTTTTAGGCCCCCGAACGCGACTCCAGCCTCTCAGCGGCCGGCCGGCGGTAGCCGAGCCGGTGTGAGAGATCGTCCGCCGCTTCGCGCGTCCGCGCCACCAGCGCGGCCCGGCCGGAGGGCGTCACGCGGTGCGCCGGCCCGCTCACGTCGAGCGCCGCGATGACGTCGCCCTCGGCGCTGCGCACCGGGGCGGCGACGGCGTTGAGGCCGACCTCGAGCTCCTCGAACGTGCGCGCGTAACCGCTGTCGCGAACCTCTCGCAGCTGCGCCTCGAGCTCGCGCGCGTCGGTCACCGTGTGCTGCGTGCGGCGCTCCAGCGGTCGGGAGAGCAGCCCGCTGCGGACCGCGGGCGGGGCGAATGCGAGGATGACCTTGCCGCTCGCGGTGCAGTGGACCGGCGACCGCGTCCCGAGCCAGTTCACGCTCACGACCGAGGTCGAGCCGGTCGCCTGCTCGATGGGCACGATCTCCTCGCCGTCCATGACGTCCAGCGTCACGGTCTCGCCGAGCGCCCGTGCGAGCTCCTCGCAAACCGGCCGCGCGGCCTGCCGGAGGTCGACCTCGCCGCGAACCGAGCTGGCGAGCTGGGCGACGCGGCGGCCGAGCCGGTACTTGGCGGTCCGCTGGTCGCGCTCGACGAGCCCGTGGCGGTCCAGCGTGGCGAGCAGGCGGAGCGCGGTGGAGCGGTGAACGCCGAGCTCCCTCGCGACCTCGGCCCCGGTCCTCCAGCCCTCGGCCGCGAGCAGGTCGAGGATGGCCACCGCCCGGTCGACCGACCGGATCACCGCCGAGTCGCGGTCAGGCGCGGCCTCGTTGCTCATGGCGCAACCACTATACCCACGGTGTACACTGCTGTTGGGCCCTGAGCATCTGTTGGGCGGTACGCAACAAGCCCGCATCCGCGCCGCCCCAGGAGGACCGCGATGAGCCGCGAAGAGGAGATCCGCGCGGAGCTTTTCGACCACACGCTCAACGGCCATGCCCCCGAGGTGAAGGCCCTGACCGAGGAGGCCCTCGCCCTCCACATGGACCCCATGGACATCCTCTTCAAGGCGCTCATCCCGTCCCTTGAGGAGGTCGGCCGGCGGTTCGAGAAGGGCGACTTCTTCGTCCCCGAGATGCTCATCGCCGCCCGCGCCATGCAGGGCGCGCTCGTCATCCTCCGGCCGCTCATCGCGGAGACCGGCGCCAAGCCCGTCGGCCGCTACGTCATCGGCACGGTCAAGGGCGACATCCACGACATCGGCAAGAACCTGTGCGTGATCATGCTCGAGGGCGCGGGCTTCGAGGTGTTCGACCTCGGCGTGAACACGCCGCCCGAGAAGTTCGTCGAGGCCGTGCAGAAGCACGAGCCGGACATCGTTGGCTTCTCCGCATTCCTCACCACGACGATGCCGATGTTCATGGCCAACATCGAGGCGCTCAAGAAGGCGGGCCTGCGCGACAAGGTGCACATCGCCGTCGGCGGCGCGCCGGTGACGGAGGAGTACGCGAAGCACGTCGGCGCCGACAGCTACGCGCCGGACGCTTCGATGGCGACCCGCATGGCCAAGGAGCTCGTGGGCGACCGGAGCGGCCAGTCGCAGGGCGCGCAGGCGCTCGAGCAGGCGGTGATGAAGATCGACGAGACCCTCCGCAAGGGCTGAGCTTGGAAACCAAACTCGCCTCGCGCTCGCGCGAGGTCGTCGTGTCCATCGATGCGCCCTTCGTCGTGATCGGCGAGCGCATCAACCCGACCGGCCGCAAGGTCCTCGCCGCAGAGATGAAGGACGGGAGGATGGACCGCGTCCGCGCCGACGCGCTGGCGCAGGTGGCGGCCGGCGCGCACATGCTCGACGTCAACGCCGGCATTCCGATGGCCGACGAGCCGGCGCTGCTGGTCGCGGCGATCCGGGCGGTGAGCGAGGTCACGGATGCCCCGATCTGCATCGACTCGTCGGTCATCGAGGCGCTGGAGGCCGCTCTCGCCGCATACGAGGGCAAGGCGCTCGTCAACTCGGTGACCGCCGAGGAGGAACGCATGGAGCGGATCCTCCCGCTGGTCAAGAAGCACGGCGCCGCCGTCATCGGCATGGCGAACGACGAGACCGGAATCTCGATGGTGCCGGAGGAGCGCCTCGCGCTCGCGCGCCGCATCATCGAGCGCGCCGCGGACCACGGCATCCCGCAGCACGACGTGATCATCGACCCGATCGCGATGACGGTGGCGGCGGATCCGACGGCGGGCAGGATCACGCTCGAGACGATGCGGCTCATCCGCGACGAGCTCGGCAACAACATGACGTGCGGGGCGTCCAACGTCTCGTTCGGCCTGCCGGACCGGCCCACGGTCAACGCGGCATTCCTGCCGGTCGCGATGTACGCGGGCCTGACGTGCGCGATCACCAACCCGCTCGTCCCCGAGGTCCGCAAGGGCGTGCTCGCGTCCGACCTGCTGCTCGGCCACGACGAGTACGCGATGAGCTGGATCCGCGCCCATCGCGCCGAGCTCGCGGAGGCCCAGAAGGCAGGCGGACAGTGAGCGTCCAGCGCAAGCTGGAGGTCACGTACCTGCCGTACGAGCGCACGACGCGCGTGCCGCCGGGGACGACGGTCTTCAGCGCGGCGCACTGGATCGGGCTGCCGATCGACTCGACCTGCGGCGGTCGGGGCACGTGCGGCAAGTGCAAGGTGCGGGTTCTCGAGAGCCCGACCGAGGTCACGACCGCCGACAACCGTCAGCTGCGCAAGGACGAGATCGACGCGGGCTGGCGCCTCTCGTGCCAGGCGCACGTGCACGAGGACATGCGCGTGGAGGTGCCGCAGCTGCTGCGCGTGCCGAAGGCCGCGACGATGGGCCTCGGGCGACTCGTCATCCTCGACCCGAACGTCCGCAAGGTGTACCTCGAGCTCGAGGAGCCGACGCTGCACGACCAGCGCCCGGACGTCGTGCGCCTGCGCGACGCACTCACGGCGGAAGGCCTCGACATGCACGCCGAGGTGAGGGTGCTGCGCTCGCTGCCGGCCGTGCTGCGCGGCGCATCGTTCAAGGTCACAGCGGTCCTCGCGGGCGACAACCTCGTCACGGTCGAGCCGGGCGACACCACGGGCGAGATGTACGGGATCGCCTTCGACGTCGGCACCACGACGCTCGTCGGGACGCTCATGAACCTGCGGACCGGCATGGCGGCCGCGGTGCACTCGACGCTCAACGGGCAGGCGCCCTTCGGCGCCGACGTCATCTCGCGCATCAGCCACGGGATGAACGGACCGGACGCGATCCTCGAGCTGCAGGCGGCCGTCCTCGGCACGATGAACCAGGTCACCCAGCAGCTGTATCGCGACGCCGGCGTCGGAGCCGATCGCACCTACGAGGCGGTGGTGGTCGGCAACGCGACGATGCTGCACCTGCTGCTCGGCGTGGACCCCACGCCGATCTCGATGATGCCGTTCACGCCCGCGTTCATGGAGCCGGTGTCGATCATCGCCTCGGAGCTAGGCCTGGACATCCACCCTCACGGCTACGTGCAGACCCTGCCGTCGCTCGGCGCGTATGTCGGCGCTGACATCGTGGCGGGCGTGCTCGCGACCGGGATCGCGCGCGAGGACAAGATGCGGATCTTCGTCGACGTCGGCACGAACGGCGAGATCGTGCTTGGCGGCGCGCAGCGCACCCTCAGCACCGCCGCGCCGGCCGGCCCGGCGTTCGAGGGCAGCCAGATCAAGTGCGGGATGCGCGCTACGGACGGCGCGATCGAGGGGGTGACGCTGACGGACCGGGTCGAGCTGCAGATCATCGGCGGCGACGTGAGGCCGATCGGGATCTGCGGGTCGGGTCTCGTCGACGTGGTCGCCCAGATGCTGCTGGGCGGGCTGCTCGACCATTCGGGGCGCATGAGGGCGCGGGACGAGGTCCCGCACCACCCGCTCGCCGACCGCCTCATCGAGGTTGACGGCGTGCGCGCGTTCCTGCTCGCGGAGGACGTCTACCTAACCCAGAAGGACGTGCGCGAGCTGCAGTTCGCGAAGGGTTCGATAGCGACCGGGATCAGCGTCCTGATGGACATCCTCGGCGTGAAGGTGGAGGACGTCGACGAGGTGCTCCTCGCGGGGTCGTTCGGGTCGTACCTGAACCCGGAGAGCGCAAAGATCATCGGGCTCGTGCCGGCGGTCGACGTGGATCGGATCATCGCGGTCGGGAACTCGGCGGGCGAGGGCGCGAAGATCGCGCTGCTGTCGTATCGCGAGCGGCAGGTCGCGTTCGAGCTGCCTTCGCGTCTGGAGTACATCGAGCTGTCCGGCCGCACCGACTTCAACGACACGTTCGTCGAGGTGCTGAAGTTCCCCAAGCTGGAGCCGGTCGGGTGAAGACCGCCCTCGTTATCTGCGGTGCGCTCGGGCGTGAGGTCAAGGAGATGAGCGTCCGGCGGCGGTGGGACGTCGACATCCACGGCCTGTCGGCGCTGCTGCACCTCTACCCCAACCGCATCGTCACCGAGCTGCGAGACAAGCTTCACGAGCTCAGGCCTCGCTACGAGCGCATGGTCGTCGTTTACGGCGACTGCGGCACCGCCGGCCGCCTGGACCCCGTCCTCGACGAGCTCGGCGTGGCGCGCGTGCCCGGGCCGCACTGCTACGAGATGTTCGCGGGCGAGGAGCTCTTCCTCGAGGTCGCGAACGAGCGCCCGGCGACCTACTTCCTCACCGACTGGCTCGTGCGCAACTTCGACCGCGCGGTGAAGCGCGGGCTCGGCCTGGACCGGTACCCGGACCTGAAATCGATGTACTTCGGCAACTACGAATCGATCCTCTACCTGCGCCAGGTGCCGAACCCGAAGCTCGCCGAGAAGGCGCAGGCGATCGCCGAATACCTCGCGCTGCCGCTCGAGATCCGCGACGTCGGATTGGGGGAACTCGAAACCCGCCTTGCAGCGTTGGTAGAGGTGTGACTTGGCCAGATACCAGGTGATGTTCTGGAAGCACATCCCGTCGCAGGTGAAGGCGTGGGATGAGGGCGGCGAGGTGAAGCGCATGCTGCCCGATCGCTTCCAGGTCGCCATAGACGCGTTCGCGATGAAGGACGGCTCGACCGACATGGACGCCTACCTCGACGGCTGGGCGTGGGGCGCCGTCGAAGAGCGCGACGGATCCGCTCAGCACGTCCTCGACGCCGTCGCCGCGGAGCTCGACGCCGCCTACCCGCGGGCTCGCCTGATGCAGACCGGATGAGCGACGTCCTGCTCGACGCGCTCACCGCGAGCCAGCAGCTGATCACCGCGATGATCCGGATCGCGTACGACGACCGCATGGCGCGTGTCGGCGCGTGGAACCTTCGCGACATCGCGGCGCACCTGGCCGCCAGCGACCGCGA